>Ga0129310_1001707_pt1 | contig 18261 bp, 14 predicted proteins | sample Go1ome_2_FD_94433 | JGI IMG/M metagenome (GOLD analysis project Ga0129310, IMG submission 94433) | Western lowland gorrila individual fecal microbial communities from Wisconsin, USA - Go1022A metagenome | ecosystem: Host-associated > Mammals > Digestive system > Large intestine > Fecal | place...
GAGGACGACGCAAGGCTGCCGCCTTGCTAGGACGAATTGTGCAAGATGCGAGTTTGGCGCAACACGAAACAAATCCGTTGAGCAATAATATGATTTTTGCGCCAAACTAGAAAGATGCAAGCATGCGCCGCGTAAGCCGCAGGCGTCGCTTGGCAAAGGCGTTAGCCGTTAATTGTGCGGTGTTGCCCTAAGTATATGGAAAAGTTCGATTATATGCTCCTCTTTGGAATACCCATAAACAGAATGTTTTTTTGCCTGGGATTTATGGTATTACTGACAGTGATTTTTATTGTGGCGGCATATTGCGTCCGTACAAGAAATGTAAGATGAGGCTGCTGGGTACGGTCTGATTGTAAAACAAAGGAATAAGTTGTCCAACTGATATTCTATAATAATACGATCTATATAAAACATTTGTTTAATATTTAAAGAAGCGTTTGTTTACATAAACAAAATTGTCTTATAGCGGTTTTGCACTTCCAGAAATAATGGCTGTACCTGCGGAACACCTCATTCACAAATTTAATAAATCACATTTTGAATGTACATTAACCGTTTTGCCATATGTCATTATTTATAAAAGATATTCCGAAAAAACATACTGATTTAGCAAATTTCACTTGACAATCAGCCGAAAAGGTGTTATAAATAAACCAAAGAGCTTCTCCGGGAAATCCGGAGATGGAATAACAAACAGGAGGTACTGCAACTATGATGGGAAGACTCAGAGCGATGCGTGAACCGCTCAAATACGTACAGGGCAGAGACGCCCTGCTGAAATTCCACGAGGAAATGGGATACATGGGCAAGCGCTGGCTGTTCGTATGTTCAAACAGCGGATACAAAGCCTGTCATGACAAGATAGAAAAGAGCTTCGGCGACCTTGACGACTACAGACGTTACGAGGTTTTCGGCGGTATTTCCAGTAATGGCGAGATCAACAAGATGAAAGCCATCGTTGAAGCCGACAACATCGACACCGTTGTCGCAGTCGGCGGCGGAAGCGCAGTAGATACTGCAAAGGCGACCGCGTATTACTCCGGAAAGCACATCGTTATTGTGCCGACAGTAGCCGCTACCGACGCTCCCTGCACCGGACTTTCCGTAATTTACAACGACGACCACAGTTTCGACAAGTATCTGTTCTACCCCACGAATCCCGACGCAGTAATGGTCGATACCACCGTTATCGCTAACGCTCCCGTAAAGTTCCTTATCGCAGGAATGGGCGACGCGCTCGGCACCTACTTTGAGGGACGCGCTTCGATACGCACGGAATCCGCGAGCCTTGAGGGCACGGGTATCACAAGAGCAGGACAGGCGCTCGCACGGCTTTGCTACGACACGCTCCGTGAATACGGCAAGCAGGCGGTTGAAGCGTGCAAGGTGCACGCAGTAACTCCGGCGCTTGAGAACATCATCGAGGCTAACGTTTATCTCTCGGGCGTAGGCGCGGATAACGTGAACTGCGCGGCTGCGCACTCTTTCTACAACGGCGTTACCTCCCTCGGAATAAAGCATGCGGATCACGGCTGCTGCGTTGCGCTTGGTACGCTTGTACAGCTCGTACTTGAGGGCGCTTCCAAGGAGGAATTCAAGGAAGTCCAGGACTTCTGCCTTGAGGTAGGACTCCCGGTAACTCTTGAGGAGATAGGCGTTACTACTCCGGAGCAGGTAAAGACGATATCCGAAAATGCTTGTATCCCCGGTGAAACTATCCACAACCTCGCCGGCGACGTCCAGCCCGTCGAGCTGTATGACGCGATCATGCAGGCGGACGCTATGGGTAAGATCGCTCTCGGAAAGTAAATCTTAATTATTAACAATTCAGCCCCTGAAATTAAATTTCAGGGGCTATATTTTTGCGGCGCGGACGGAATGCCGCCGTGCCAGCCGCGCAGAATGCCGAATAATGGCGTTCTGTAACCAAATTTTCACTTAAAACGCGTTTTCCCGGCTTGCATTGAAGCAGATTTTATGGTATAATGTAAATTGTATATCAATGCGCAGTTTTACTGTATACTATTATTTATATAAAGGAATTACTATGGAAAATCAGGAAAGCAGTTTAATATACGGCAGGAACGCCGTGACAGAAACGCTGAATTCCGGCAGGGAGATCGACACGGTTTACGTCCAGAAGGGCGCCTCCCTCGGGAAGATAATGGCGCTCGCAAAGAAGAACGGCGCCGTTATCAAGGAAGTCAGCGATGAACGGCTGACAGCGATGTGCGGCACTCCGAAGCACGGCGGTACCGCGGCGGAGATCGCGTCGGCGTCATATTCCACCGTGGAGGATATCCTCGCGGCGGCGCAGGAAAAGGGCAAGCCACCGTTCATAATCATCGCCGACGAGATAGAGGATCCGCACAACCTCGGCGCGATAATCCGTACCGCAGAGGCGGCGGGCGCCGACGGGCTGATAATCCCGAAAAGGCGCAGCGCGTCCCTTAATGCAACGGTGTTCAAGACTTCCGCAGGTGCGGCGGCGTGGCTGAAGGTAGCCCGGGTGCCTAACCTCGTGGACACGATAAAGCGCCTGAAAGAGAACGGCGTGTGGGTATATGGCATGGAGGCCGACGGAACTCCCTTTGACAAGGCTGATCTGTCCGGCGCGGTGGCGCTGGTGATCGGCAGCGAGGGCTTCGGGCTTGGCAGGCTCGTCCGCGAGAACTGCGACATGACGCTGTCCCTGCCGATGTTCGGAAAGGTCAATTCACTGAACGCCTCGGTTTCAGCCGGAATACTCATGTATGAGGTCGTAAAGCACCGCGGCTGAACCGGCGGTCAGGATTAGAGGAGAGATATTGATGTCTGATAAGTACAGCATTGACGATATTCTTGCGGAAATAGACAAAAAGCGCAGTTCCTCCGGGCACGGCGAGCAGCATACGGAGAGCGTCACCGAGATAATCGGCGGCAGTGAGCTTGACCAGCTGATGCGCAGCAGCGGCGCGCGCACCCGCATGTCCGACAGCGAGCGCGAGGAGCGGGAGCAGACCGAGGAGGAAGCTGCCCGCGAACGCGCCGAGAATATCCGCCGCGCAGCGGAAGCTAATGAAAAGCGCCGTGCGGAGCAGCTCCGTAAGAAGTCCGAGGACGATGAGAAGCGCCGCGCCGCCCGCGAGGAAAAGGAGCGCCGCGAAGCCGAGCGCGCAGAGCGTGCCGGGCAGAAGCGGCTTGAAGCGGAGCAGAAAAAGCAGCGCGAGCTTGAGGAAAAGCGCCTTGAACAGGAGCGCGAGGAGCAGCGCAGACTTGAAGCGCGCCGCGCCAAGGAAGAGAAAACCATGCAGTTCTCGGTGAAGAGCGAGGAGCCGCAGGAGCCGGAGCACTCCGGATACACCGCGGAGCTTTCGTCGCCGATGGAAGCCGCGAAGCTGTTCGCAGAGCCGGAGGACGTAAAGGAATACGTGCAGCCGCAGAGCGAGCATGTGCAGCCGTTCGTGAAGCCGGCGGTGTCGGGAGCCGATGACGATATCGTGTTCCACACCCGCAGCGACCTTGTGACGACGGAAACACAGAAACTCCGTAAGCTGAAGCGTATCGAGGAGATAAACAAGGCGCTCCTGGCAGCCGACCGCGCCGCCGAGGAGCCGGACGACCTTGTGGACTCCCTCAACCCGATGGAATCCCGCGAAAAGGCGGTGGACGAGCTGAAAGGCGGCTTTGCGCCGCAGGAGATAGGCGATACGCTGGCTGTGTCCGGCAACGATCTGAAAAAGATGTCCGGCGGGGAAGCGGAGCGCGTCAAGGAGTATTCTCCGGTGACGTCGCGCAGGAAGCCGCACCCCAGCGCCGACGATATCCTGTTCACTCCGGGCGCCCAGAAAAAGCAGGACGTTTCCGAAAAGGAGCGCCGCAGCAGCGACGCGCTGATAGCTTCCCTCAACGAGAAGCTGAAAGAGCAGCGTGAAAAGAACCTCGCGGAGGAGCGCACCGTAACTCTGACGGATTTCTCCGACAAGACGCTGCCGCCCCGCGCGCTCAATATTGATTACGATAACAAGGTGATAGACACCAGCATTCTTCCCAAGACCGACCCGGTCGCTGCGGTGCGTGAGGCGGAAGCCCTCGCAGCCCGTAAGAAGCGCCGTATCTCAAGCTTCATGCTCGAAGATATCGACGACGAGCAGGAGGAGCAGGACGAGGAAGAGGACGACGACGAGGAGGAAGAGGACGAGGTAATCGACCTGGACGACGAGAACGTAATAACCGAGCGCCTTGAGCGCGCCGGAAAGGGTCTCACGGGACGTCTGGTGATACTCGGTCTGCTGACCGCCGCGGCGATAATCGCGACGGCGTTCTTCGCGTTCAAGATAAACGGAGTGCCGATACTCTCTCAGCTCTCCACGAATTTCGAAGTATTCCTGTACACCGAGCTGACGATAGGTATACTGAGCTTCGCGGCGTGCTCCAGTGTGATCACTAACGGATTTTCGCGCCTGCTGAAAAAGAAGCCGGACGGCGACACGCTGTGCGGATTTGCGCATATCGGCGCGCTTGCAAGCATAATAGTATATCTTGCCGAGCCGAATTATCTGATGATGAAGCAGTCGTTCGTGTATCTGATGGTATCCATGCTGTCGCTGTGCTTCAATACGGTGTCCAAGCTGTGTACCGTGCGGGCGGCGAAGAACAATTTCCGGTTCATCTCCGGGGATATGGAAAAGTATTTCGTCGAGTGCACCGACGGCGAGGACGCTGAACAGCTCTCCCGCGGCGCAGTGCGCGGATTCCCGGTAGTCGCTTCCATGCGCAAGACCGAGATGCTGTGCGATTTCATCATCTCCACCTACTGTGAGGATATCTCGGACCGTATTTCAAGAATAATGACCCCGATAATCCTCGGACTTTCCGTTGTCGGCGGTGCGATAGGATTTTTCAGCACCAGCGCCGGCAATTCCGGCAGCATAATGAATCAGTGGTCGTTCGCGGCGACTGTGTTCTCCGCCGTTCTGTGTATCGGCGCGACATTCACCGGGGCGCTCGTCGTTATGCTCCCCATGCTCAGCGCCTCCAGGAAGAACGGACAGCGCCGGGCGGCTATCCTGGGCTACAGCGCCGTAGAGGATTTCAGCGCGGTGAATTCCGTGCTGGTAGAGGCAAAGACGCTGTTCCCCGCGGGTTCCGTTTCTATCCGCAATATCTGGGATTACAACAAGAACGGTACTAACGGCGCACAGCACGTCACCATCGACGAGGCTATAATCTACGCCGCGAGCCTTGCAGTAAGCTCCGACAGTATCCTGGCGGATCCGCTGTTCAACATGCTCAACTACAAGCCCGCACTGCTGAAAAAGGTGTCCAACTGCGTATACGAGAGCGGGCTCGGCGTTTCCGGTTGGGTCGGCAGCCGCAGGATACTCCTGGGCAGCAGGGATCACATGAAGTCCCACGGGATAGTAGTCCCGGACGCAAAGAAGGAGAGCGCCCTCAACAAGAACCACGACGAGGTGGTTTACCTGGCGGTAGCCGGCGAGGTGTGCATGCTGTTCTTCGTTACGCTGTCGGCAAATCCGCAGGTGCGCGAGCAGGTGAACAAGCTCTCCAGAAACGGCGTGAGCCTTGTTATCAAGACGGTTGACGGCATACTCAGCGAGGGCGTTGTGTCCGAGCTTTTCGATATCTACGCGGACGACGTGCGGATACTCCCGGCGGAGACCCACGACCTGTTCGACGAGCACACGAAATACGCCGGAAAGGGCAGCGCCGCGGTATCCTGCGACGGTACTTTCTCATCGCTCGCTTCCTCGATCAACTGCGCGAAGGCTCTCAGGGAGCGTATAAGAATGGGCTGCATAATGGAGATAGCCGGCGTAGCGCTTGGCGTACTCCTGGCGTTCATCTTCGCGGCATTCAAGAATTTCACCCCGTTCGACGGCTTCTGGATAGCCGCATATAACGCTGCGTGGCTCGTGCTGACCGCGCTTGTCATGAGCTTCAAGCGCATATGACCCTGGACGAGGAATATATGACAAAGGCGCTGGTGCTTGCTGAACGCGCCTATGTGTTGGGCGAGATACCGGTAGGGGCGATAGTCGTTTCACCGGAGGGTGAAATAATCGGCGAGGGCTGGAACCTGCGCGAGCAGCTCCAGTCCCCGACCGCGCATGCCGAAATTCTCGCGATCGAGCAGGCGGCAAAGACTCTGGGGAGCTGGCGGCTCTCCGGGTGTACGCTGTACGTCACGCTGGAGCCGTGCCCTATGTGCGCCGGGGCTATCATGAATTCCCGGCTGAAGCGCGTAGTTTATGGCGCGTTCGACGACAAGAACGGCGCATGCAGCTCTGTCGTGAATCTGTTCGAGGAGCGTTTCACGCACATTCCGTTCGTGCGCAGCCGCATACTCATGCAGGAGTGCGGCGACATACTGACAAGATTTTTCAGGGAGCTTCGGGACAGGGACGTCTGACGGAGCAATAAAATATGAAAGACCGATGACATGAACAAATACCAGACGCTGGCAAGCAATACCATAATTCTGGCGATCGGGCAGTTCGGTTCCAAGATACTTGTGTACTTCATGCTCAGATTCTACACAAGCATGCTTGGCGCGGACGGGTTCGGTGACGTGAACAACATCATCAACGCCTCGTCGCTGCTGATATCCGTGGTAACGCTCTCTATAAACGAGGGTGTGCTTCGCTATGCACTGGATAAGGCGAACAACGGCAAGCACGTGCTGTCGATAGGGCTGAACACCGCGATAATCGGACTTGTGCTGTTCGCGGCGGCGGTGCCGCTTATCGGGTTCATCGACATGCTGGCGCAGTACAAGTGGCTGATATACATGTACGTCGCCACTGGAAGCATCAAGGGTATCTGCGCGATATACGTCCGGGCGCGGGGGCATGTCAAGCTGTTCGCGGTGGACGGTATCCTGACGACGATATCCGTTATAATTCTGAACCTTCTGCTGCTCGGAGTTTTCAAGCTCGGCGTTGTTGGGTATATCCTGTCTGTGTCGCTGGCGGACCTCATTTCCATCGTATTTCTGACGATAAAGGCGAAGCTGTACAAGCAGTACCGCCCGCTCGGAAACGACCCGGTTCTTGCGAAGTCAATGATACGCTACAGTATCCCGCTGATGCCTACCACTGTCATGTGGTGGATAATCAACGTATCGGATACGTTCATGGTAACTGCGTTCTTCGGAAGCGCCGCGAACGGCGTGTATTCGTTCGCGTTCAAGTTCCCGAACCTCGCGGCTATCGTTGTCGGGATATTCTCCCAGGCGTGGCATATGTCCGCCATCACGGAGCGCAATTCCCGCAAGATAAGCCAGTTCTATTCCAACGTGTTCAGCATGATCGAAACGGTCATGTTCATCACCGCCTCCGGCATACTGCTGGTGCTGCGGCCGATAATCATGCCGTTCTTCGGCAGCAGGGAGTTCGCCGGTGCTTATATCTATGTGCCGTTCCTGGTGGCGGCGGTGGTTTTCCAGAGCTTCAATAACTTCCTGAGCTCGATATACGAAGCCTGCAACAAGACGACGCACTCGTTCATCTCCAGCGTTATCGGCGCGGGAAGCAATGTGCTGCTGAATTTGATACTGCTTAACTCCCCGATGGGAGTTCTCGGCGCGGCGCTCGCTACGCTGATAAGCTATGTACTGGTGTACATCTTCCGCGTTATCGACACCCGGAAGTACCTGTACATGAGCGTGAATTTCCCGATGATGTTCCTTAACCTGGGGCTTCTGGCGGTCATGTCGGTGTTCGTCATGACGATGCAGGAGGGACTGCTGCTGAATGTGCTGAACTCCGTGGTGTTCCTTATCATCGTCGCGATAAACTTCAAGTCGGCGGTGCAGGCGGTAAAGCTGTTCATCAACCGCAAGAAGAGCGGCGCAAAGCCCGACAGCTCCGGCGACTAAAAAACACCCGGAACTCCGGGCGCATGGCTATAAAGCTTCGGGACTGCAAAAAAGGCACCCGGAAACCAGGTGCCTTTTATATGATTCACTGCAATTTGCTGAGCGTCTTTTCGGAGTTGTTCACGACCGAGAGAAGCGCCGCAGCCTGCTTGGAGTATTCCTGCTCGATGCGCGCCGTGGTTATCTTCTCGTCCTCAGAGCCGCCGTTCTCGGCAGCGGAGCGTGCGCGGATATCCTCGATGGAGAGCGCCGCTGACGTCAGCCCGGACACCTTTTCTTCCGGAATGCTGAACACATGCTCGTCGTTGGACTTCCCGGCGCTGTAGATCATTCTGTAGCAGCGGTACACCGCCATCGACAGGTAGGAATACACGGCCTTTGACAGCTCGGAATTCTTCGCCTTGATGAGCAGCGTGAAAATTATCTCAATGGAGTTCGTCAGAAGCTTCTTCTGGAAGAACACGGACAGCCCGGAGGGCGCGCCCTCGTACTTCTCAGCGGAGGAGCTTTCCGGAAGCTCCTGCTCCGTGACGGAAGCGCCGGTGCTCATCGGCGAGCGGCCCAGCAGGTAATCTATAGAAACATTGTAGTAATCCGCAGCACGCACGAGAAAATCAAGACCGCATTCGCGCTTGCCGTTCTCGTAGTGTGAAAGCAGCGCCTGTGTGACGTCAAGGTCAGCCGCCGCCTGCTTCTGGCTAAGACCCCGTTCCTTACGCAGCAGCGTCATGATACGGGGGAAGTCTTTATTCATACATTTTCTCCTTGTTGTTATTTTCCCCATGGTTTTGTTTTTATGTATAATACCATATTGTATATTATAAACTGAATATTCCGATTTGTAAAGTGTCATATTACACAAAAAAACGACACCCACATAGGTCATAATCTATAATATTCATGCGGTCTTAGCCGGATTTCGACCGGATATGACGCGCGTACGCAAGATGTTGTGATAACGTTCTGTATATAACGGCGGCGGGAACGATAAACAAATCGTATAATCTGCCGTAATTCTACAAAATGTATCACAATGCCCCCGGAGCCTTATTCCATGCGCTCCGGCGAAACACGACAGGAACGGCGTAACGCCGACAAAATATTACGAAAGGTATATCAAAGATGAAGAATTACTATTTGTATCTTATCCGTCATGGACTTACACAGGGAAATCTGGACGGAAAATACATCGGACAGACCGACCTTGCTCTCTGCCCGGACGGCGAAAAGGAGATACGCAGACTTGCGGCGACCGGAGTTTATCCCGGCGTTGAGCGCGTGTATTCCTCCCCGCTTAAGCGCTGCACTGAAACGGCGGAGATAATTTACCCGGAGATACAGCTCACAAAGGTGGACGAGATCGCGGAGATGGATTTCGGCGAGTTCGAGGGAAAGCGCCAGAAGGACATCGCGAACCTCCCGGAATACACCGAGTGGCTGAAAGGCGGCCCGGAGGCATGTCCCCCCGGCGGCGAGAAGTTCGGTGATTTCTCCCTGCGGTGCATAAGCGGTCTGGACATAATTTTCAGCGACATGATGAAAAAGGGGCTGACCCGCGCGGCGGTGATAACCCACGGCGGAGTTATAACCAATTTACTGGCGGGCTTCGGTCTGCCCAAGGGAAAGCCCGCGGATTTCATGCTCCCTCCCGGTGGCGGATATGAGATAATCCTGTCCACGTTCCTCTGGGAAAAGGGTCCGGTTTTCGAGATCAGCGGCAGGCTGTTTTAATTTACGGAAGCACAGTGAAAGGGAAAGAAATGACAGTACAGGAATTACAGACAAAGCTATTTGAGCTTGATATCCCGCATTATTACTACAACATCTGCGGCACCGGCGAGGACGACGACCAGCGTATCTGCCTGATAAACGAGGGCGGAAGATGGCTGGTGTACTACAGCGAGGACGGCGACCGCCTGGAGCTTTCAGAGTACGACGACGAGGGCTCCGCCTGTGCCGACTGCCTGGGCAGGCTCGCGGAATGAAGAAGCTGCTGAAGATAGCGGCGGCCGCGGTGCTGTCGCTTGTAATTACCGGCTGCTCCGGCACGAAGAACCAGCCGCTGGAGGTGGACTACATGCCCCAGGCGGGGCAGAACTGCGTAACTCCGCCGTTCTGGGTGGTGGAGGACGCGGACACCGGAGCGCAGATATTCCTGCTGGGCAGCATGCACACCGGAGTAAAGGACGCCCAGTACCCGGATTATATCCTCGACGCAATGCGCAACAGCAGCTGGGTCGCGCCGGAGATGGATACAGTGGCGTTCAGCAGCGACTTTATCCTCCAGCAGAAGTGCGTGAAGTACCTGATGCTTGACGGCGTGACCGCCAGGGACGTCATCGGCGCGGACTATGACAGCATAGCCGCGTATTTCCGCAGCCGCGGGATATGGCAGGACGGCATGGAGAGCCTGTGCCCGTTCATGTGGGCGTCGGCGGCAAGTCCGCTGGTCATGGAGCAGGCGGGGCTTGATACCGAGTACGGCACGGAGAACGTCCTGCTGGAGCTTGCCCATAAGGAGGGTATGAAGATCCGCGAGATAGAGGGCGGGGAAGCGCAGTACAAGATGATGGGAAGTATCCCGATGAGCGTACAGCTTGAAACCCTGGAGCAGTGCACGAGCGACGAGAGCATAAAGCTCCAGGCACAGGAGTCAATAGAGTTGTACGAAGCGTGGAGCAGCTTTGACGACGAGTATTTCAGCGGACTTGAGGTCTATGACCCGTCGCAGGTGAGCGACCAGGAATCCTGGCAGACCTATTATGACATGATGTACACCGACCGCCAGAAGCTGATGGCGGATTTCATCATCGACGCCCTTCAAAACGGCGAGCTTGGTTTCGTGTTCGTCGGGACGATGCACTATTACGCCGAGCCGTCCGTGATATCCCGGCTTGAGCAGGCGGGATATACGGTCAGGGCGATACGCGGCACTGAGGCGGCTCAGCTGGCGGCGGCATAATTCCCGGAACCGGCGCATATATTTCAGCATGACGAAAGGAGAACGCCATGCTGAAATTATTTGACCGCCGCCGGACAAGCCCCGATGAACGCCGTTCGCAGGAGCTTCTGAGGGAGTATGAGGAGCTTACGCAGCGCCTTGAGCAGATACGCTCGTTCTTTGACCTGGCGCAGGAGGATTCCGACATTGACGCGCTGATATACGAAGAAAACGCCGTCCAGTGCAGATTGTCCGCGCTCTATCAGCGGGCGCGGGAGATGGGCGTGCACTTCGACATCGCAGACCGCCGGAGGAATTAACGCGATCCGCGGGCGTATGTTGATCGTATGTTACCCGAGCGGCTCAGTTAAGCCGTTACAGCCCGGAGAAAACCGCTTCAGTAGTCGGAATAAATGTTTTTTGAAAAAATTCGAGTTTTTTTGAAAAAAGCCCTTGACAAATTTGAAAGACCGTGATATAATAATATAGTCGTTGAGAGCTAAAAACTCAGCGGGAAATAAATGCGGGTGTGCTGGAACTGGCAGACAGGCACGTTTGAGGTGCGTGTGTTGTATGACATACGGGTTCAAGTCCCGTCACCCGCACCAACAAAAAGACCGTCCAAACCGGACGGTCTTTTTGTTTATCACCGGGAGGCATATCCGGTATTTCCGACACGATCTCCAGATGCGTAAATAACTGCGGGTACCCAGCGGACTATGCTACTGGTTATCCGGCGGGTCGGTGCGGGACAGATACGGGCGTATCCGCGCGGATACGCGGGATTCGCCGCAGGTGCTGTCGGCAATTACTGTCGGGCGCTACTTGACAAATCCGCCCGGAGGTGTTATAATATTCTTATCGACGCGGATATAGTTTATCGGTAAAACATTAGCTTCCCAAGCTGAGGTGGTGGGTTCGACTCCCATTATCCGCTCCATATGAAAATCGCTTCCTCTGACCGGGGAAGCGATTTTGCTTTTTATGTGGTTCAGTTTTGCCTGGGCAGCCGTGGGTATCAGATGTCATATTTTTTTGAAAAATTTCAAAAACCCTCTTGATATATATATATATATATATGGTATAATGAATCTTGTGCCAAAGATTCACATAAAAAAGAAGATGAAAACGGATTTTTGGCACAAATAAACGGCGCCTTATGTGGCGTCAAAACAGGAGGATTTATATGAAAAAAAGGATACTTGCGGCACTGGTAATGTCCGCACTTGTGCTCTCAATGGCAGGCTGCGGCGGAACATCGGAATCCGGCTCCAGCCCGGCGGACGATACGTCCGGGGAGTCTGTTTCCGTCAGCACGGAAAACACCACCTCGGCAGCTGAGCCGACAGCGGCGGACAGTTCGCCGGCAGATATTGCGACGGCTGAGCAGTCCGAAGCGGAGGAACCGGAAAATGAAAAGTACATCACCGACAACGATGTGCAGTTAAAGGACGGTTATCTGACATTCGCACAGGACGACACAGGTTATGTTTACGATATCGTGAACAAGAAGATGTACGACTATGACGTCAAGACGCTTGGCGAAAATCCGGTCGTAAGAGGAAAGCTGGCAATCGGCGAATGTGGTGCATACAACTTAGAAACAAAAGAAACAATAGCCAGCACTTTCCACGATTACTTATATTCAGGTTCTAAGGTATATATTGCCACTGATCGAAAATATGATGATCCGGTAGATTCATATATTCCAATCGTAAAGGTTGATTCAACTCCCTCAGGGAATACATTTTCTGCTGGTGTCATTAACACCAACTGCGAGTGGGTGGTGCCACTTTCAGCAGATAACGAACTCAGCAAAATAATAACGGATATTGAAAGAATCTATTTCAATTCTGATAGTGGTATTACATACATGGTTCCGGGACCGGGACGTGGAAATCCTTTTTATTTTGATCTGTTATCCGACAAGAATCTTGGCGAAGATTACTACGATAAACATCTTGATGAAGCAGGACGAAACAAAGTTTGGGGAGCCTTTGACAGCGAACGTGCGCTGATGGGTAATATTACAGACTGGCCATCAATCAAAGACGTGGTAATGTACAATATAAAGACGGGTGAATCTGTTGACTACGGCGAGGGTGTAACATATGATTTGTTTCAGAGCCTTCCTAATAACAAAGGATACTGGTGGACAACAAATGAATTCGATCATCATCTGATGTTTGATAATGATGGCTACAAGCTTGATTTTAATATTGACTATTCAAAATACAAAATCTCCAAAATATATGACGTAACCGATAAATACATCGCCTTTAATTCGAACGGTTTCCTTGTTGTTTTGGGCAATGACGGCAATGAGGTTATCCAGCCGGAAGAAGCGCCGGACGGAACTATTACCTTATGCGGCGACATATTGGTAAACCGCAAAAACAATTTCACCATCGACCTGAAAACCGGCGAAAAGAAGATATTTGCCGAAACCGACTTTAAGACAGTTGACCCGGTAAGCGGCATGATACTTGTGAAGACCGACAACGGTTATTTCCTTGCAGACCCCGCCGACCCCGAAACGCTTATCAATCCTTTCGCGTAAATTTCCGTTATACACAGGAACCACACTGCCATTGACAGTGTGGTTCGTTTTTATAAATTGCGCTGCATATCCACGGTGTCCAGGTAGTCCTCGATGTATTGCTTGCGGAGGAGTTCCCGGGGGATATAGTCGTTGTATTTGCCGGAGATCTCGCAGTTGTCCGGGATAGAGAACGAATATTTGTCCGCGCCGTGGAGCTTTATTTCCGAGAGCGCGGTTTCAAGTTCCGCCATGCTGCGGTCGGTCTTGACCTCTATGCACACCGGAATGTAACGGTGCAGCCAGACATTCGCGCCGAAGCCGCGCTGCCGCAGTTCGTACATCAGCGCCATGCACGCCCGCGTCCCCAGGAACGGAAATACTGTGTAGAGCGTAGGCGTGATCTGCACGACCCTGCCGCCGGGAAGCCCGGGCGCTCCTCCCACCAGCCTGTCCGATATCACCGACGACGCGGCAAGCGCCGCATTACGGCAGGCGCGGCGGATATCGCCAAGGCGCTTCTTCGCAGGCTCGTCAAGGAACGCGTATTCCTCGTCGCTGCGCAGTACCTCCTGTATTTTCTTCATGACCATTGTGTGGACGTACTCGTTGCCGGTGTCCTGCCACATGTTCGCGGAGATCCCCGGGATATGCTTGACGAATATGCGGCGCTCCTTCATGTCAAGCTCCGTGACCTCCCACGCCTGACCCGCCAGCGCGAACTGCGCCTTTTCCGGGAACGGCGTCTGTACCGTGCCTATCTCCTCCGCGCTGCAGCGCACGGAGTACTCCGACGGTACGGAGAATACTGCCAGGAACTCGTAGTTGTTCACCGCCGCTTCGCCCTTGTCGCCGACCAGCAGCGCGCCGTCCTCGCCGCGCTCTATCTGACCGTTCGCCAGCATGTGGCGCAGCAGGAGCAGATAATCCTCCTTGCTGACGTGCCGGAACACGCCGAGTGTAAGGATATACCGCGCAAGCTCCTGTGGCTTCACGCTGCCCTGGGAGGAAAGCCAGCTCATGGTCTGGTGATACAGCAGGCTGTAGGGGAGCTTCGGCAGATACATCGGTTCTATCCAGCGCTCGCGGGTGTAGAGGAGTATCATGGCGATGCACATCACGAAGTCCCAGTTTACTTCCTTGTAGAATTCCTGCGGCGGGAGGCTCATATCCCAGCGGAACGCGAAGCGCATTTCCGCGACTCCGCCACGGCGCCCGGTGCGCCCGAGCCGCTGAACTAACCCGGATACCGTCAGCGGACAGCCGGTCTGTACGATACGCTCCAGCCTGCCGAGGTCGATACCAAGCTCCAGAGTTACCGTTGCTCCGGTGCATATGGGCTGCTCTGAGGATTTCATGCGCTGCTCAGTGAATTCGCGCAGGGCGGGGGAGATGTTCGCGTGATGGACAAGGTAGTTATCCGGCAGCCGGCGCTCAGCGGCAAGCTTTTTCAGGTGTGCGATGTTCTCCTCGACTTCTCCCTTGGAGTTGGAAAAGAGAATGCAGCGCTTGTTCCAGGTGCTTTCAAAGAGATAGTCGTAATAGTTCTGTAGAAGCACCTTGCTGTCGGAGTTCGGAATTTTCTCCTTTATCGGGAAGAACCTTACCGAAAGCCGCAGAGTACGTCCCTTTTCGTGTACTTTCGGCGTTATGCAGCGCCTGCCGCTGTCGGTGTTAAGCCACTCTTCGGCGTTTGAGGTGTCGCCGAGGGTCGCGGAAAGCCCTATCCGGCGCGGGTGATAGCCGATGAGCCTTGCAAGGCGCTCCAGCAGGCAGAGGAGCTGTAGTCCGCGGTCGTTGTCCATGAAGTAGTGCATCTCGTCGATTATGACGAACCGCAGATCCGAGAACAATTTATACGCGCCGCTTGAATTATGCATCAGCATGCTCTCCAGGGATTCCGGCGTAGTCTGGATAATTCCCTGCGGACGCTTCATGACGCGCTTCTTTGCAGCGGCGGAGGCGTCGCCGTGCCACTTGGTGACGGGGATAGCGGCTTCCTCGAGCAGTCCCTCAAGGCGCTCGAACTGGTCGTTTATCAGCGCCTTGAGCGGTGAGAGATACAGCACTCCCACGCTGGCGGAGGGATTTTCCCACAGCTGGGTCAGCACCGGAAGAAACGCGGCTTCCGTCTTTCCGCTGGCGGTGCCGCTGGAGAGCAGCAGGTTCTCGTCGGTGTCGAAAACGGCTTCGGCGGCGAGCACCTGTATCTCGCGCAGCTCCTCCCACTTGCAGCGGTAGATGTAGTCCTGTATGAACGGCGCAAAGCGGTGGAATATGTCTGACATCATTTACCTCTTTTCGGACGGCTAAAATAATTCATGTACGTTATAAAAAATGCAGGGGCGGGGTTTGCCCCTCCCCTGCAAATTATGCCTTACAGCTCAAAATCCTCAAATCCGTCGTTCTTTTCTTCCGGTTCGCCGTCGGGCTTGGCGTAATCGAATCCGGAGTCCTCGCCCATAATTTCGGCGATGGATTTGTCGGGGTTCTGCATGGCGATATTGAGCAGTTCGATGAAATCGCGTATCATCTCGCGGGGAGTGATATTGGTATCCGCGCCGACGCGGTTGTACTCCGCCTTGATGAAGAATATGCGATCCTCCAGCGTGAGCCGGCAGGTGTAGCCGTAAAGACCGGCGTGTATCTCGGCGAGCTTCTCGGTGAGAACGGTCATTTCCTCGTATGAGAGTGGCTGGAGCTTGATTATCGGCGCCAGCATGTCGTGCGTTTCGTCGGTGGCAAATCTGCCGCGCTCCAGACGGGAGCGGAGCGCGTCGTAGCTGAATACGCCGCGGCGGGTGTCCTCTATGCACTGCGGAGTTCCGCCCATAATAACGCCGAGATGCGAGGCCTTGCCCTGCATGACGTCGTTGTACATCATGAGTATCTTCTCGTAATTGTACTGCCTGGTGACGGCGTGCGGTATCTTCATGATGTTCACAAGCTCGTCTATCATTATGACGAAGCCCTTGTATCCGGCGCTCACGAAGAACGCGGTCAGCAGCTTCACATAGTCGTACCAGTTGTCGTCGGTGATTATGACGTTTACGCCGAGGTCCTGCTTTGCCTCGGTCTTTGTGGAGTATTCCCCGCGCAGCCAGCGTACGGCGCAGTTCGCCTTTGCCTCGTTGCCCATTGTGTAGGCGTGGTGGTACTCATTGATAACGCGCGCGAAATCGAAGCCGTGCACCATGTCCTCCAGGCTGCTTATCCTGGTGTATATTTTCTTTTCGACCGCGGCGTCAAAGAACGGATTGTCCGGGCTGGTGCCCTCCGCAACGACGTCCGTGCGGACGCCGGTTATCCACTTCTCCAGAATGAGCGGGAGCGCTCCGCCGTCCGGCTTTGTGCGGACGCTCATATTGCGCATAAGCTCGCGGTAGGTCGCAAGTCCCTGACCCTTTGTGCCCATCAGACGGCGCTCCGGGGAGAGGTCGGCGTCCGCGGTGACGAAGCCTCTGTCCATCAGATGCTGGCGCATCATCTGGAGCATAAAGCTCTTGCCGCTGCCGTATCTGCCGACGATGAACCGGAAGAATGCGCCGCCCTCCTCCGTGATATCCACATCATGGAGAAGCGCGTTTATCTCCGCAGTCCTGCCGACCGCGATATATCCAAGACCAGTGCGGGGGACTACTCCGCCTTTCAGTGCGTTGATAAGTCCGGAAGCTATGCGCTTTGGTACTGCAACAGCCATGTTATCGACCTCCGAATAAAAAATCTCTATCATTCTATTGTATCACATTATATATAAAAAATCAATCGCATTATCGGCTCAATTCCGGAACTGCGCGACAAAATTCCGCGTGTATTATATACATTCCGGCGGCAGTGAAATAAGGACGTACTTCCAGCGCGGATTTTATAAGGCGTTTCATTAATGTTCCGCTTCACGCATTTATCACATAATATACACTTCGCTTTCACCTGGTTGATGTACACTAAAAAAAAATTTTGGCACAGGTAAAAAATAATGTGTAGGAAAGGGAACAATATGAAAAGATATTTTGCACTGATTGCAGCGGCAGCGCTGCTTCTGACAGGCTGTCAGTCCGGTAAGGAAAGCTCCGTGACTGAGGACAGCTCCAGCACTACGTCTTCCGTGGAGCAGACCACATCTTCCGACGATACTTCAACCGAAAGCACTCCCGTATCCGAGCCGGACGTTATAATCTCCGAGGCTCAGACCGCGGAGACTTCCGCAGGCACTGATTCCGTGGCATTCCAGACCGGAGTATGGCGTGGAAACAGCGCGTACTTCCTGTTCTACGCCGATGGTACAGGCGGCGCTACGCGTGATTTCGAGAACGGTATCGGCGTACCCTTTGAATACGAATATGGCGATGGAAACATAGTGTTCCACATGGGTTCGGCTGACGATAATACAACAGCAGCCCTTACCGATGTCACGGAGGAGCGCGTTACACTTACATGGGAGGACGGCACGGAGGAAGATTTCAGATTCGTTTCCAGCGACCCGGACGGATTCCAGTTCTATAGCAACGAGGAGCTTGAGCCGATAGCGCGCCGGTTCTATCAGTCCAACAACCCGGACGCCCAGTCACCCGAATTTGCGGACGTAAAGACCAACGACGACGGGTACGCCGTGGTGCAGCTCTATGACATGGACGGCGAAAACGTTATGACCGCCGCATGGTACATGATAAACCGCGTGACCCTCACCGGCTCCGACGGTCTGACCGGCAGCGCGGTGAATATGTCCGGCTTTGCCGAGGAAGCGGCTGAATGATAAATATAAGGGAACCTCTAAAAACCGGTTTGAAAAGGGAAAATGGGTAGAGTGCGCCGAATGCGATGAAAGCCGACGAAGTAAGGCTGTATGCCTTACGAGGAGGTTTGAAGAAGCAGTCGGTGTGCTATACACATTTTCACTCAAAC
>Ga0129310_1001709_pt1 | contig 18243 bp, 19 predicted proteins | sample Go1ome_2_FD_94433 | JGI IMG/M metagenome (GOLD analysis project Ga0129310, IMG submission 94433) | Western lowland gorrila individual fecal microbial communities from Wisconsin, USA - Go1022A metagenome | ecosystem: Host-associated > Mammals > Digestive system > Large intestine > Fecal | place...
AGCGACTGCGTTGATATGTTATATCCCAAACAACCGATTTGTAACCTAAATGTTTCGTGCGTCCACCGTCACTTACGCTGTGCAAGGGTGATAGTTTATGCAAAACGATTCAAAGTTTCGTCATAGTGATAGTCGATCGCAGCAAGTTTATCAGCGATCATATCTTTATCTAATTCTAAGTCCTGACATAAGGCATCTAAGTTCGGATAAAAATCCCGAAGCTTCATATTGAGATAACTTAATAACATCATTGGATCATTTGGTATGTTTGTCATAAGAGATATACCTTCTTTCTTCTCAAACGAGAGTATTTAACATGTTTATTACTATAATGGAGAAAGACACATGTGTCAAATTTCTGCATGGAAAGCAATAAAATCACTTGACGCACCGTCTGAAAGTAGTACAATAACCCCATAAGTTTATTTACAGAAAGGAATTAGGCAGATGAAAGAACAGTTTGAAGGATATACATATGTAGAAGGTGGCGTCTGTGCGGCACAGGGATTTCGTGCGAACGGACTTAATTGTGGATTGAATAAGGATAAGAATAAGAACGATCTTGCCTTAGTGGTAAGTGATGTAGAGTGTAATGCTGCAGCAGTATATACAACGAATAAGGTAAAGGGTGCACCAATTCTTGTAACAAAGAAGCATTTAACAGCAACGAATGGAAAAGCCCGTGCAGTCATTGCCAATTCAAAGAATGCGAATACTTGTAATGCAGATGGCGAAGAGAAAGCGCAGAGAATGACGGAGTTAGCTGCAAAGGAGTTAGGCATTGCGGCAGATGAAGTTATGGTTGCATCCACAGGAGTGATCGGACAGATTCTTCTAATCGAGCCGATCGAAAGTCATATAAAAGAGTTAGCGGAAGGTCTTTCTTATGATGGTAATGCCAAGGCGGTCAATGCCATTATGACAACCGATACGGTGCCAAAGGAAGTGGCAGTTACCTTTGAGGTGAACGGGACAACCTGTACTCTTGGAGGTATGGCAAAGGGAAGCGGCATGATTCATCCGAATATGGCAACGACACTTAATTTTGTGACTACGGATGCAGTGATATCAAAAGAATTGATTCAGAAAGCTCTTTCAGAGATTACAAAGATTACATATAATTGTTTAAGTATTGATGGAGATACTTCAACCAATGATATGGTATTGGTTATGGCAAACGGATTGGCAGGTAATTCGGAGATTAACAAAGAAGATGAGGCTTATGCAGCATTTAAACAGGCATTATATATCGTTATGATGAATATGACGAAGATGTTAGCAGCAGATGGTGAGGGTGCATCAAAGATGATTGAGTGTACCGTTTCTGAGGCGAAGGATCTGGATACTGCAATTATTGTGGCAAAGAGCGTCATCCGTTCTCCATTGTTTAAATGTGCGATGTTTGGTGAGGATGCAAACTGGGGTCGAATTCTGTGTGCAGTCGGCTATGCAGAGGCAGAATTTGATATTAACAGGGTAGATGTGGATCTTGCATCTGCAAAGGGTGTTCTTCCGGTATGCCGGAATGGTGCCGGAGTGGAATTTTCGGAGGAGCTTGCCAAAGAGATTCTTTCAGAGGATGAGATCTTTGTTAACATTTCTTTGCATGATGGTGATGTTGCTGCTAAGGCTTGGGGCTGTGATCTGACATATGATTATGTCAAGATCAATGGAGATTATCGTTCGTAGGCAGCAGGTTGCTGGTGCATAAACAGAGAGTGCATGAACAGAAAAGCAATCAGGCAGAGAATAGAATAATGGAATGATAGATAAATGAATCCGGTTGATCAGTCAACCGGATTTCTTTTATAATATAATGTAGTATTGGATGCTACGTCATATTGACAAACAGACTATGTAGTGGTATGGTTTGTTACAATGATTTTTTTGAAAGGAATTGTAAAGAATATGAAGGAATTAAGGATTGGTAATAAAGTGGCAAAAGTTCCTGTTATCCAGGGAGGAATGGGTGTTGGTGTCAGCAGGAGCAGGCTTGCAGGGGCAGTAGCCGGAGAAGGCGGTGTTGGTATTATCTCGACTGCACAGATTGGGTATGACGAGCCGGATTTTGTGAAGAATCATAAAGAGGCAAATAACCGTGCTATAGAAAAACATATTCGGCTTGCCAGGGAACAGGCTGATGGCGGACTTGTCGGTGTAAATGTGATGGTGGCTTTGAAAGATTATGAGGAACATGTCCGGGTTGCAGCCCAAGCCGGTGCAGATGTGGTGATCTGTGGAGCAGGACTGCCTGTCACACTGCCTGCTTTGTTGGATGGAACAGATACCCGGTTTGCACCAATTGTGTCTTCGGAAAAGGCCTTATCCATCTTGTTTAAAATGTGGGATAAGAAGTACGGAAAGACGGCAGACTTTGTAGTTGTTGAAGGACCCAAAGCAGGAGGGCATCTGGGATTTTCCAAGGAACAGGTAGAAGAAGATATGAAAGGCTGCCTGGATTATGATACGGAGATCAGAAAAATAATTCATAAAGTGCATGAGCAAGAGAAAAAGTATGATCGAAAGATACCGGTAGTTGTGGCAGGAGGAATCTTTGATGCAGCGGATGTGGCACATGCTGTAAGTCTTGGGGCAGATGGAGTACAGGTTGCAAGCCGGTTTGTAGCTACCGAAGAATGTGATGCAGATATCCGCTATAAGGAAGCTTATGTGAAAGCAAAGGCAAAGGATATCAGGATCATCAAGAGTCCGGTGGGAATGCCGGGAAGAGCAATTGAGAATACCTTTTTAAAAGAGAAAGCAAATGGAGAATGCAAGGTGGAACGTTGCCTTGGCTGTCTGGCAAAATGTGATCCACAAAAGATTCCTTATTGCATTACGGATGCACTGATTCGTGCAGTGCAGGGTGATGTGGAGCATGGTTTGATCTTTTGTGGTGCCAATGTAGAGCGGATTACCGGGATTACGACGGTGGCAGAGGTGATGACAGATCTGGAATGTGGATTTATGGAAAAGGCAACAGAATGTGCATGCGAAACGGCATAGAATGGTTGAAGAACTGATGAGAGGAATATGCAAAATGAAACGAGTGGTTGTAACAGGGGATTGGAACAGGATGATCCGGAATGCGATCTGGATTATACGAAGGGAAAGGGTGTTCATGTTCCGGTAAGGGTTGCAATCAGTAATTCTTTGGGCTTTAAAGAAGCTTTAAAGACAAAAAGGAAAGTCGTATCCGGCTTTCTTTTTTTTGTGGTTTGTGATATACTTTACGGCAAAATGGGATACTATTTCAACACAGATGTTTATTTGTATATAGAGGGGATATAATTTAGAAGATATCATAGGAGGCAGTAACATGGGTGTTTTATCGAATTTAGAGCCGGAAAAAGTATTTTATTATTTTGAAGAGATTAGTAAGATTCCGAGAGGTTCTTACCATGAGAAACAGATTAGTGATTATCTGGTACAATTTGCCAATGCACATGCATTTGAAGTGCATCAGGATACATTATATAACGTAGTGATGAAGATTCCGGCTAGTGCGGGGTACGAGAAGGAAGAACCGATTATCCTGCAGGGACATATGGATATGGTGTGTGAGAAGAAGGCAGGAAGCAGTATCGACATGGAAAAGGATGGATTACAGCTTGCGGTAGATGGGGATTATGTCTATGCTGTTGATACAACGCTTGGTGGCGATGATGGAATTGCAGTAGCCTATATGCTTGCCATTGCAGATGATGCGACCGTTGCACATCCGCCACTAGAATATATCATTACCGTGTCCGAAGAAGTTGGAATGGAAGGGGCAAATGGAATTGACCTTTCTATGCTGGAGGGGCATTGCATGCTGAATTTGGATTCGGAAGAAGAGGGAATCTTTTTAAGCAGCTGTGCAGGGGGAATGTCTGCGATTGTGACATTACCGGTGGTATGGCAGGAGTCCGCAAAGAAATGTTGGTATAGGTTGGATGTGAACGGATTAGTTGGAGGTCATTCCGGTTGTGAGATCGATAAAGAAAGAGCTAATGCCAATAAAGTGATCGGGCGCATATTGTATGAGCTGAGTAAAGAAGTATCGTTATCTTTGAAAGCTTTAGAAGGTGGTAAGAAAGACAATGCCATTCCGGTGCAGGCACAGGCGGTTATTGGTGTAGAGCCGGAGAAGAAGGAGCGACTTGCCGGGCTGATCGAGGAATACAATCAGATTCTTCGCAAGGAATATGTCCAGTCGGATGCAGGGATTGCGGTGTCTTTACAGGCGATGGAGAATGGAGAACCATGCAAGCAGTTAGTCGTAGATGACAGAAGTCTGTTTCATATATTAGCATATCTGATGGCTGTTCCGAACGGAATTCAGAATATGAGCATGGCAGTACCGGGTTTGGTTGAGACTTCCCTGAATCTTGGTATATTAGAATTACGGGAAGAACATCTGTATGCGCAGCATGCGATCCGAAGCAGCGTGACAACAAGAAAGCAATATATAGCGGGACAGTTGGAATGTCTGGCATTGGAATTTGGCGGTGAATTAGAGATCAAAGGAGAATATCCGGCATGGGAGTACAAAGAGGAATCGGTTGTACGTCCGCGGGTGATTGAATTATATAAGAAACTATATGGAAAGGAACCGGTTGTAGAGGGGATTCATGCGGGATTGGAATGTGGTCTGTTAGCAGCAAAGATTCCGGAATTAGATTGTGTATCTATGGGACCGGATATATTGGATATTCATACAACAGCAGAACGGTTATCAATATCTTCGACAAAGAGAGTGTATGAGTTTTTGTTAGAATACTTGAAATAGAGATAGGAGAAAGACGATGCGGGTAGGAATGGGATATGATGTCCACAAGTTAGTGGATGGAAGAAAATTGATCATCGGTGGTGTGAATATACCATATGAGAAGGGATTGTTAGGACATTCCGATGCAGATGTACTGACGCATGCGATCATGGATTCACTGCTGGGTGCAGCGGCATTAGGAGATATTGGAAAGCATTTTCCTGATACGGATGAGCAGTATAAAGGGGCTGACAGTATTCAACTGCTCCGCCATGTGAAACGGTTGCTGGATGAACAACAATATATCGTCAGCAATATTGATGCCACAATTATAGCACAACGTCCGAAGATGGCGGCATTTATTCCGGATATGGTAACGACGATTGCGGAGGCTCTTGGTATTTCGGAGAATCAGGTAAATATCAAAGCAACAACGGAAGAAGGGCTTGGATTTACCGGAAGTGGCGAGGGAATCAGCTCTCAGGCAATCTGTTTGTTAGAGACGGTTGCCAATTATGGATACGAGGATGTATTAGATGTGGCAGTGAATCGGTGTAATGGCTGCGGTGGATGCCCTAGAGGACAGGCATAAGATGGAACTACAGATTGCAAGAAACTTATGGAGACAGTGCTTTCATGACCCGGAAGCCTATGAGGAATTTTACTTTGATAATGTATATCCGAACAATCGGGTGTATTTAGAAGAGGACAAAGGGATGCTGCATTTGAATCCGTATCTGTGCCATGTAGGAATGCAGGAGCGGATTCTTCATTATATTGTCGGGGTAGCAACGGATGAGAGATATCGAAGACGCGGAATAATGCGGAATTTGTTACAACGGGCATTGCTGGATATGAGAGAGGAACAGGAGCCATTTACGTATCTGATGCCTGCAGATGTGAGGTATTATGAGCCGTTTGGTTTTGTCAGTGCGAAGGAAGAGGAACGATGTGAGATTGGGATTGCACAGTTATCTGCGGCACAGGTCATGCCATATTCGTTTTGTACATTCGAAACGTTGATACGGAATCTGGATGGACGACGGCTGGCACAGATATTCGGAACGTTGGATCATGCGATACAGCAGCGTTATCGGGTGGCACCCGTGCATGATGAATTATATTTCAGGATGCTATATAAGGAAAAGGCGTGTCAACAGGGAAATATTGTATTTGTGTTGAATGAAGAACAGAATGCAATGGGATACTTTGCATATGCTATGGACGATGAATATCCGAGGATTGAGCAGTCATTCTGGATGGAAGAAGATCAGACGGAATGGGCGGTGAGGCGGTACTTTGGAAAGAAGGCAGGATGGTGGAAGTCATTTCCGTACATGATCCGTGTAGTGGATGTGACGGCATTTTTACAATTATTTTCTAAGCAGTGTCAACGACTGTCAGATGGCTATGAAGGATTGAGGATTGAAGATTTTATTTTACCGGAGAATACAGGATGCTATCGGGCAGATAACGGGTGGGAGAAGATAACGGAATTTTTACCGGAGACAATGAAGGAAAGATACCGCACGATATCGGTGGGGCAGATAGCAGAGGAACTGTTTGGAAAGAATGGGCAGTTGCGGGATAAGATATGGTTTGCAGAGATCGTTTGAATCTTGTTGACAAATGAATCGGTTAAAAATATACTATTGAAAGATATTAACAGGATGGCATACGGGAAGTTAGTTCCCGAGGGAAGGAAATAGGAAAATGAAGATTTATAATACAATGTCAAGAACGAAAGAAGAATTTGTTCCAATCCGGGACAAGAAGGTGGGAATCTATGTATGCGGACCAACCGTATATGATTATATTCATATTGGTAATGCGCGTCCGATGATCGTGTTTGATACACTTAGAAGATATCTGTTATACAAAGGATATGATGTGAATTATGTATCTAACTTTACAGATGTGGATGATAAGATCATTAAGCGTGCCATTGAGGAAGGTGTGACTTCTTCTGAGATTTCGGAACGTTATATCAAAGAAGTGAAGAAAGATATGCATGACCTGAATGTAATGGAGGCAACGACACATCCGAAGGCAACCGAGGAGATCCCGGATATGATTGAGATGATCAAAGTCCTGATCGAGAAGGGACATGCGTATGAGGTGAACGGAACTGTATATTTCCGTACCAGAAGTTTCCCGGGATATGGCAAGTTATCCAAAAAGAATATTGATGATCTAGAGGCTGGACACAGAGATGAGAAGCATCAGCTTAAAGTATCCGGTGAGGATGAGAAAGAGGATTTCTTAGACTTTGTACTTTGGAAGCCAAAGAAAGAAGGCGAACCTTCCTGGCCATCACCATGGGGCGAGGGTAGACCGGGCTGGCATTTGGAGTGTTCGGTTATGTCAAAGAAGTATATCGGAGATATTATTGATATTCATGCCGGTGGAGAAGATCTGATCTTCCCTCATCATGAGAACGAGATCGCACAGAGTGAGGCAGCTAATGAAGTGGAATTTGCAAGATATTGGATGCACAATGGATTCTTAAAGATTGATGGCGAGAAGATGTCCAAATCCCTTGGTAACTTCTTTACAATTCGTGACATTGGTAAGAAATACCCATTGCAGGTAATCCGATTCTTCATCTTAAGTGCACATTATAGAAGTCCGTTGAACTTCTCAGATACATTGGTTGAGTCTGCAAAGGCTTCTTTGGAGCGTATTCTGAATGCGGTATCCCGTTTGGAAGATACGAAGGAAGTAGCACAGGAACGGGAACTGACTGGGGAAGAGAAGGCGTTAGAAGGACAACTTGCAGAATATGTTACAAAGTTTGAACAGGCAATGGAAGATGATCTGAATACCGCGGATGCAATCTCTACCATATTTGAGCTTGTAAAGTTCACGAATTCGAATATTACTGCTGAGAGTGCAAAGAGCCTGGTTGAGAAAGCATTAGATACCATTCGTCAGCTTTGTGATGTATTAGGTATTATCACAAAGGTAGAGAAAGAGATATTAGACAGTGATATTGAAGCACTGATCGAAGAACGTCAGGCTGCAAGAAAGGCAAAGAATTTTGCAAGAGCAGATGAGATCCGTGATACGTTAGCAGCACAGGGAATCATTTTGGAAGATACCAGGGAAGGTGTCAAATGGAAACGTGCATAATGGCACAGATGGGATGATCGTATGGGTGAGACAGGAAGTTTTCAATATTTCAAAGATATTTTTCATATTGAACACGGACAACCGGAGTTGTATTCGCCGTTAGCGTTAGCATATATCGGAGATAGTGTATTTGATATTATGATCCGTACAATGAAAGTTAGCCAGGTGAATAAGCAGGTGAACAAATATCATAAGGATGTCAGTAAGATTGTGTGTGCTCCGGCACAGGCGAAGATGATCATGGCATTGAAGGAACATTTGACAGAAGAGGAACGGGATATCTATAAGCGTGGCAGAAATGCCAATTCTTATACCAAAGCGAAGAATGCAACGCGGACGGAATACCGTAAGGCGACCGGTTTTGAGGCGGTGCTTGGGTATCTGTATCTCAAAGAAGACTTTGAGCGTCTGACGGATGTTGTTAAGATGGGACTGGAAGCACTGCAGGAAACAGAGTAAAAAAGAACGCAATTCGATAGAGGAGAGATTATGAGATACGAGGAATATACAATTGAAGGAAGAAATGCAGTAACAGAGGCATTTCGTTCCGGTAAGACAATTGATAAATTATATGTGTTAGATGGTTGTCATGATGGTGCAGTGAATACGATCAAGTCTCTTGCAAGAAAGCAGGATACGATCGTGAATTATGTGACAAAGGAACGATTGGATCAGATGTCGGAGACCGGCAAACATCAGGGTGTGATCGCACAGGCGGCAGCATATGACTATGCAACGGTAGAGGATATCTTAGAGGCAGCCAGAAAGAAGGATGAGGCTCCATTTATCTTTCTGTTAGATGAGATTGAGGATCCGCATAATCTGGGTGCGATCATTCGTACAGCTAATCTGTGCGGTGCACATGGCGTGATCATTCCGAAACGGAGAGCAGCAGGACTTACAGCAACTGTTGTAAAGGCTTCTGCGGGTGCAATCAATTATACGCCGGTTGCAAAGGTGACAAATATTGCAAAGACAATAGAAGAGTTAAAGGAACAGGGAATCTGGTTTGTCTGTGCGGATATGGACGGTGAAGTGATGTATCGTCATAATCTGACCGGACCGATCGGTTTGGTTATTGGAAATGAGGGCAGTGGTGTGAGCCGTCTTGTAAAAGAAAAGTGTGATTATATTGCGTCTATTCCGATGAAGGGTGATATTGATTCTTTGAATGCATCGGTTGCGGCAGGTGTACTGGCATATGAGATCGTAAGACAGCGTATGATGTAGAAGATAGGAAGGTTTGTGCTTAATTATGGAGAATGATAAGAAGAATGCAGATCAATCGGATGCGTTTGATATCGTCGATTTTGACCTGAATGAATATGATGAAGAATTTGAGAAGGATGAGCAGAGACTACAATTAAAGGAAGAAAAGAAAATACAGGCGGAAAAGTCACGAGTGCAGCGGGCAAAGGAACAGAAGAATAAGGATAAGGGAACAATGGATGACCGCATGATGCCTAATAGGGATATGTTAAAGACCATTTTAATGATCCTGATTCTGATTGTAGTTGCCTGTCTGTTCTTAGGATTTATCACGTTGATCGTCAATAGTGTGGGTAGTGGAAGCAAATCCAAGAAGAATGATGCAGAGATTACCTCTGAAGCCACAACAGAAAAGAGCAAATGGTTCCGTACAGAAGAGACGGAAGCAACTACACAGTCGGCTTCAAAGAAGGATGAACAGAAAGAAAATTTAGAAAAGAGTATTGAGGATATCACGAATAAGGTGAAGAATGATACGAAGACAACACAGACAACAACACAGGCACAAGATACGGCAGGAACGACAGCAGAAGTAACAACACAGGCAACAACGCAAGCAACTACGCAGGCGACAACACAGACAACAACGCAAGCAACCACGGAAATGACAACACAAGTGACAACGGAGAATACAACAGAAGTAGTTGCGCAGCCGGATGTACAGGATGTGGCACCTGCAGAGTAAATGAGGATAGCAATGGATGGGGAATTTCGGAATTTAAGCGAGGAAGAAATAATCCGATTGGCGGGAAAGGGCAATCAGGATGCAACTGAATATATACTGAAGAAGTATTCGCCGCTTGTGAAGAAGTCAATCCGTACTTTGTATCTGATCGGAGCAGATACAGAGGACTTATCGCAGGAGGGAATGATAGGTCTGTTTAAAGCGGTACAGAATTACAGGGATGGCAATACCGCATCGTTCTATACATTTGCCAAGGTCTGCATCGACCGGCAGATCTATAGTGCGATCAAGGCATCAAATCGTAAGAAACATTCACCGTTGAACACCTATATTTCCTTTTACAGCAAAACAAACGAGGAAGAGGCAGAGCTGATAGAGAACTTAGAGGCAGATCGTAATTCAAATCCGGAACATGTAGTGTTAGATCAGGAGAACACTTCACGGATAGAGGAATTATTGCAGTCACATCTGAGTAAGATGGAACAGGAGATTCTTCCGCTCTATCTGGAAGGATTGTCTTATGTGGAGATTGCAGAACGGATTGGAAAACAGCCAAAGTCAATTGATAATGCAGTGCAGCGAATCCGGGACAAGGTAAAGAAGTTATACCTAGAGCAAAGAAAATAAAAAGGTTAGTTCTTAATTAAGAACTAACCTTTTTGTTGTAAAAGCTAGCGACGGGAATCGAACCCGTGACCTCCTCACTACCAATGAGGTGCGCTACCGACTGTGCCACGCCAGCTTGTCATTGCGACTTGTCTATAATAGCAAAATATTCACAGATTGTAAAGTACTTTTTTGCTTTTTTATGAATTCCAATGACATGGTGAAGATTGATTCATTGACGAGCTATTGCAAATGTGATAAAGTAATCATTAATTATGGAATATTTTTGATGGAAAAGGAGTAACGGCATGGAAGGCGAAGTTGTATCAAAGAATTTTATTGAACAGATTATTGATAAGGATTTAGAAGAGGGAACTTATAAGAAGATTGTAACACGTTTCCCACCAGAGCCGAATGGATATCTGCATATTGGACATGCAAAGTCTATTATCTTGAATTCGGGTATTGCTAAAAAGTATAATGGAACGTTCAATTTACGTTTTGATGATACCAATCCAACAAAAGAAAAATCCGAGTTTGTTAACTCTATTTTGGAGGATGTGAAGTGGTTAGGAGCCGATTTTGGAGATCGTGTATATTATGCTTCTGACTATTTTGATGCAATGTATGAGGGCGCAATTAAGCTGATCAAGAAGGGCAAAGCCTTTGTCTGTGATCTTTCTGCAGAAGAGATCCGGGAATATCGTGGAACACTCAAAGAACCTGGCAAAGAGAGCCCTTATCGCAATCGTAGTATTGAGGAGAATCTTGATCTGTTTGAACGTATGAAGAATGGAGAATTCCCGGATGGTTCGAAAGTACTTCGTGCCAAGATTGATATGGCATCTCCGAATATCAATATGAGAGATCCGGTTATTTATCGAATTGCAAGAATGACACATCATAATACGGGAGATAAATGGTGCATTTATCCAATGTATGACTTTGCACATCCAATCGAGGATGCAGTAGAAGGTGTAACGCATTCAATCTGTACACTAGAGTTTGAGGATCACAGACCTTTATATGACTGGGTAGTACGGGAGCTAGAGTTTGAAGTTCCACCGAAACAGATTGAGTTTGCCAAGTTGTATTTACAGAATGTAATTACAGGAAAGCGTTATATCAAGAAGTTAGTGGAAGACGGTGTAGTAGATGGTTGGGATGATCCGAGACTGGTATCAATCAGTGCCTTGCGACGTAAGGGCGTAACACCGGAGGCAATCCGTATGTTTATTGAATTGTCCGGCGTTTCTAAAGCAAATTCTGTATCGGATATGGCAATGCTTGAGTATTGTATCCGGGAAGATCTTCGTATGAAGGCAAAGCGTATGATGGCGGTTATTGATCCGATCAAACTGGTGATTGATAATTATCCGGAAGATCAGACAGAGATGTTGGACGTTGACAATAATCAGGAGAATGAAGAACTGGGTGTGAGGCAGGTATCATTCAGCCGCGAACTGTATATTGAGCGTGAAGACTTTATGGAAGAACCTCCTAAGAAATACTTCCGTCTGTTCCCGGGCAATGAAGTACGCCTTAAGAATGCATATTTTGTAAAATGTACCGATTTTGTGAAAGATGAAAATGGTAAAGTAGTTGAGGTACATTGTACTTATGATCCGGAGACGCGTTCCGGTTCTGGTTTTGAAGGACGAAAAGTGAAGGGAACGATTCACTGGGTGGATGCAAAGACTGCTGTTAATGCTACCGTAAGACTTTATGAGAATTTGATTCAGGAAGGCGACGAAGTGCTAAAGGAGGATTATTCTAATTTGAATCCGAATTCGTTGATCGAGATGAAGGACTGCAAGTTAGAGGCAGCGTTTGCAGATGTGAAACCGGGAGAACGGTTCCAGTTCTTACGTCATGGGTATTTTTGTGCAGATTCCAAGGATTCGACAACAGAGAAGCCGGTGTTTAACCGTATTGTATCGCTTAAGAGTTCATATCGTCCAAAATAGGAGAAAAAGAATGGGTTTATTTTCAGGTTTGGAGAATTTGGGGTTTGTGAATACAGATCTCAAAGTCTATTCAGACAATACAGAGAAGGAAATTACAGAGAAGACACAGGAAATTAAGCAGGAACCGGTAGTAAAAGAAAGCGATTACCTGTTCCCTAAGACTCATAAATGTCCAATCTGTGATAAGGAGTTTAAGAGTCTTGCAGTAAGAGCAGGAAAGGTAAGAAGTATTGGACAGGATGATGATCTGCGTCCATTATATAAAGATCTGGATCCGTTAAAGTATGATGCAATTGTATGCCCATATTGTGGGTATGCAGCATTATCCCGTTATTTTAATCATGTAATGCCATTGCAAGGGAAGAAATTGAGGGCAGAGGTACAATCAAGATTTAAAGGGATGCAGCTAAGTACAGATTCTTATTCTTATGATGAGGCAATTACACATTATAAGATGGTTTTGATGTGTGACGTGATTGGTGGGGTGAAGGACAGCCGTAAAGCATATACCTGCCTTAAGCTTGCGTGGGTGATTCGCGGTAAGTCGGAGAAAGAGGGACCGAAGATGGCACCGGAGGAATGTGATGCGCTTCACAAAGAAGAAATGGAGTGTGTTGAACATGCATATGAAGGTTATAGCATGGCATTTTCCAATGAAAGTTTTCCGATGAGTGGAATGGACGAGATGACAGTGAGTTATCTATTGGCAGAGCTTGCATTTGAGTTAGAAAAATATAGAGAGTCGTTAAAAATGTTATCCAATATAATTGGTAATAATGCAGTGTCTTCGCGTTTGAAGAATAAAGCGGTAGATTTGAAAGAACGAATCCGGGCTCAGATAAAAGCAGAGAAGAACTAGTTAGGAGTGTTATTATTGACGGAATCGTTGGACAATTGTACCAGGCGGATTTATGTTTTATTAAGCAGGACACATACAACACCTGCCAGGCTGATCCGTTTTTTAACGAAGGAGCCATATTCTCATGCTTCGATTGCATTAGATGTGGAATTGAAAGAATTATATAGTTTTGCAAGAAAACACATACATAATCCGTTTGATTGTGGGTTTATTGAGGAAGATATAGAAGCCGGTATTTTTGGGATGGATAAGAATGTATACTGTAGTGTATATGAAGTTCCTGTTACTGAAGAACAATATCGCATTATTCGGGAAGAGATCAATGTGTTTCGAAAGAACCGGGATGTATATCAGTATAACTATACCGGGTTAGCAGGCGTTATGTTTGGAAAGAGTGTGACAGACGGAAAGCATTTTTTTTGTTCCCAGTTTGTGTCGCATATTTTCTACAAAAGCGGAGTGCGTCTGTTCACGAAATCCAATGGATTGATACGACCATATGATTTTCATATCCGATTGCGGGAACACTGCATCTATCAAGGAAAATTATCAGAATATCGCAGCTTTTTAAGATACCGGCAAAAGGGAATCAAAGTGGAGATGTATATGGAAGAAGTTGCACAGGCAATATAGAAAGACCCATCTGGTTTATCTGATAAGGATAAGGCAGATGGGTCTTTGCTTATCGGTAATTATAATTCCGTGTCAGGCGTGATCGCACTATGTGTTTTCAAAATACTTCTTGGAAGAGCGTCTTTCGCATTTTTCCACGGCTCATTCTGATATCGGTAATCAAATTTGTTAATGAACCATTCAATATCCTCTTGCATGCGTTCCATGTTTGTGAAATATACGTTTTGCAGATCGGTGCGAAATTGTGTTAAGGTATCATTGGAAAGAAAATGCGGAGCACGGTCAAACAGAGCAGCAAAGTGGTATGTACAAAAACCTTTTGAATTGCGTAATTTTTCTGGAAAATGATTATCTTTTTTGTATAGGTGAAAGATCGTGTCAATATACCGATCTATCGTCTGGTTCATTCGATTACAGATAAAACAGTTATGTTCCAATTCGCGGATATAGGAGCTGATACCGGAGGAATCTGTTTTTCTTTTAAAAAATGAAACTTCATTTTTTACAGAACCAGTAAGGGAATGCAGGTCCTTTGTTACCTTTTGCATATGTGTGCTCAGAATTAAAGCGAGACCAAGACGGTTTTTTTCCTGATAAAGTTTCTGGATATGTTCCGTACAAAAGCCTAGTTCGTCTGTCATGGCACGGTTGTCATCTTCCATATAGCTCGGGCCTAAAGTATATTCGATCGCATTGTGTTCTAATTCTTGTTTCATTTTGCAAAGAGGGCATTCACAGTCGCTTTCAAATGCTTCTGTCACTGGGATGGTGTACAATTGTTCTTTCATAAAGACGTTCCTTTCTTAAATAAGCTATAATGAAATCTACGGTTGTTAGGAAAGGGGGAGATATTCCGGTTTCCGGTTCTTAAATACGGTATAGTAGCGGAATCCGGTCTCTTTTAATAAATCTTCAGCTATATTGAATCCATAGCCAATATTCTCCTTGATATGTGCGTCACTGCCAACGGTGATGATCTCTCCGCCGAGTGCCTTGTATAATCGTAAGGCTTCGATATGGGGGTGAGGATATCCGATCTTGGTGATACCGGCAGTGTTGATCTCAATCCCTTTACCATGTTCAATCAGGCGTTTTAATAATACTTCAAAAATATCCCGGTAATCATTGAACCGATAAATGAAAGCAGGATCAGGGCAGTAACGGACAGCATAGTCGAGATGTCCATAGACATCGAACCCATCCGTTAACAGGACATTTTCTGCTTCGGACATAAAGTATTCCCGATAAGCTTCTACATTTGTCTTGTTCGCATAATACTCGGGATAATAGGGGTCTCCGTTATCAAGCCGGGTTAAATGAGAAGAACCAATAACGAAATCAAAAGGATACCGGTTGGAAATAGCGGCAATATCCGGTGCTACTTCCGGGCAGATTCCCTGTTCTACACCGAAACGGACTTCGATCTTGTTCTTATATTGTTCCCGTAAATTCTGTAATTTGCTGATGTAACGTTCAAAATTCAATTGAAAGGTCATATCCGGCGCCGACGGATGAACGGGAAAACGCTCATCGTGATGGTCGGTAAAATAGACATAAGAAAATCCTTTTTGAAGCGCTGTTTCAATGATTGCTTCCATCTGCTCGGAAGAGTCGGAAGAAAAACAGGAATGAACATGCATATCTGTGGTTATCATAATGAAGTACCTTCTTTCTACCATATATCACTTTGTTATAGAATCTATCATAGCATAGCTTTTTTTTTGCGTCTATATGTGGTTTTGGTAAAATTCGTAACAAAAAAGATTTTACTACTTGAAATTTTATTTTAAAAAAGGTATTATAAGGGCATGGGTCAACTGGATCAACAGGCGACCACAATTAATAATTCAAAACTTTAGGAGGAATTTATTCATGGCAGTAAAAGTTGCAATCAATGGATTTGGACGTATTGGACGTCTTGCATTCAGACAGATGTTCGGAGCAGAAGGGTATGATGTAGTTGCAATCAACGATTTAACAAAGCCTTCTATGCTTGCTGATCTTCTCAAGTATGATACAGCACAGGGTGGATACTGTGGTAAGATTGGTGAGAATCTTCATACAGTAGAAGCTGATGATGAGGCTAACACAATTACAGTTGATGGTAAGACTCTTACAATTTACAAAGAGGCAGATGCTAACAATCTTCCTTGGGGTAAGATTGGTGTTGATGTAGTTCTTGAGTGTACAGGTTTCTATTGCTCAAAGGATAAGTCAATGGCTCATATTAATGCAGGTGCTAAGAAAGTTGTTATCTCAGCTCCAGCTGGTAATGATCTTAAGACTATCGTATTCTCAGTTAACCAGGATACATTAACAGCAGATGATCAGATCATTTCTGCAGCTTCTTGTACAACTAACTGTCTTGCACCTATGGCTAAGGCATTGAATGATTACGCTCCAATCCAGTCAGGTATCATGTCTACAATTCACGCTTACACAGGTGATCAGATGATCCTTGATGGACCACACAGAAAGGGCGACTTAAGAAGAGCAAGAGCAGGTGCTGCTAATATCGTTCCTAACTCAACAGGTGCTGCTAAGGCAATCGGCTTAGTTATCCCAGAGTTGAATGGTAAGTTAATCGGATCTGCACAGAGAGTTCCAGTTCCAACAGGTTCTACAACAATCTTAACAGCTGTTGTTAAGGGTGCTGATGTAACAGTTGATGGAATTAATGCTGCAATGAAGGCTGCTGCTTCTGAGTCATTCGGTTACAACACAGATCCTATCGTATCTTCAGATGTTATCGGTATGAGATTTGGTTCATTGTTTGATTCAACTCAGACAATGGTATCTAAGATTGCTGATGATTTATATGAGGTTCAGGTAGTTTCTTGGTATGATAACGAGAACTCTTACACAAGCCAGATGGTTCGTACAATTAAGTACTTCGCTGAATTAGCATAATTCCGGTTGAATATTAATTGACCTTAAGGGTCCGGTCTTCATGGACCGGGCTCTTTTTTTACAAATACAACATAATATGAAAGGAGCATGACAATGCTTAATAAGAAATCAGTAGATGATATCAATGTAAAAGGTAAAAAGGTTTTAGTTCGTTGTGACTTTAATGTACCATTGATTGACGGTAAGATCACAGATGAGAACCGTTTAGTAGCAGCGCTTCCAACTATCAAGAAGTTGATTGCAGATGGAGGTAAGATTATTCTTTGCTCTCATTTGGGTAAGGTTAAGACAGAAGAGGACAAGCAGACTAAGACACTTGCACCTGTTGCAGCTCGTTTGACAGAGTTATTAGGACAGGAAGTTAAGTTTGCAGCAGATCCGGAAGTTGTTGGACCAAATGCAAAGGCTGCTGTAGAAGCTATGAATGATGGCGATGTAATTCTTTTAGAAAATACACGTTTCAGACCGGAAGAGACAAAGAATGGAGAGGCTTTCTCTAAAGAATTAGCTTCTTTGTGTGATGTATATGTTAACGATGCATTCGGTACAGCTCATAGAGCACATTGTTCTAATGTAGGTGTAACGGAATTCGTTAAGGGTGATTGTGTAGTTGGTTACTTAATGCAGAAGGAGATTGACTTCTTAGGTAATGCAGTTAACAATCCAGAGAGACCATTCGTAGCAATCCTTGGTGGTGCTAAGGTTTCTTCTAAGATCTCTGTTATCGAGAACTTATTGGATAAGGTTGATACATTGATCATCGGTGGTGGTATGGCTTACACATTCATGGCAGCACATGGTGAGGAGACCGGTAAGTCTTTATTAGAGGCTGACTATGAGGATTATGCATTGAAGATGGAGAAGAAGGCAGAGGAGAAGGGTGTTAAGTTATTAATTCCGATTGATACTGTTGTTGCTGATGACTTCTCTAATGATGCAAACTTTAAGGTGGTAGGTCGTGGTGAGATTCCTGCCGATATGGAAGGTCTTGATATCGGACCTAAGACTGCTGAGTTATTTGCAGATGCAATCAAGGGTGCTAAGACTGTAGTATGGAACGGACCTATGGGATGTTTCGAGATGCCTAACTTTGCGAAAGGTACTATCGCTGTTGCTCAGGCTATGGCCGATTTAGAGGGAGCTACAACAATCATCGGCGGTGGTGATTCTGCTGCTGCTTGTAACCAGTTAGGTTTCGGTGATAAGATGACTCATATCTCTACAGGTGGTGGAGCTTCTCTTGAATTCTTAGAGGGCAAGGAGCTTCCAGGTGTAGCTGCTGCTGACGATAAGTAAGAACTTAGCGAAATCAAGCCGGAGGCGCAGATTGAGCTTAGTTCGAACTTACATCGACGAAGTTGCTGAAGCCAAGCCGGAGGCGCAGACTGAAGCTTACGCCAGTCGATCAAGTAAGAACTTACAATTAAGCTGA
>Ga0129310_1001712_pt1 | contig 18231 bp, 21 predicted proteins | sample Go1ome_2_FD_94433 | JGI IMG/M metagenome (GOLD analysis project Ga0129310, IMG submission 94433) | Western lowland gorrila individual fecal microbial communities from Wisconsin, USA - Go1022A metagenome | ecosystem: Host-associated > Mammals > Digestive system > Large intestine > Fecal | place...
TATATTAGTTTTATCAAGTTTACAAACGGCATGCTCAGACACTGCGGTCTTGGTATATATGTGAATAAATATGCTGCGATAAAAGTATGTACTTAGTGTAAATATGTATTTTCTAAGCGTATAAATGTTAAAAATTCTAATGCAGCTACGACTAAAAGGACCCTACATTTTATCCTATTATTTATGGTGCACCTGAATCTGCTGATTGGACAAGCCCTGCTGTATGGAAAGAGGCAAATCCATCTCTAGGTGATACTATTACCATGGAAAAAGTGCAGGCTGCCTGTGAGTCAGCCAAGCAGAATCCGGCAGAAGAAAACTCGTTCAGGCAGCTCCGTCTAAACCAATGGGTAAAGCAGGCCGTCCGTTGGATGCCTGTGATTTTGTTGTAAATGAGGATGAACTGGCAGGCCGGGTATGCTATGGTGGTCTTGACCTTTCCAGTACCACAGACATTACAGCTTTTGTGCTGGTGTTCCCGCCTCTGGATGAAGAGGATAAATACCACATCCTGCCATATTTCTGGATTCCAGAGGAAAATGTAGACCTTCGGGTAATACGTGACCATGTGCCTTATGATTTGTGGGAAAAGCAGGTAAACCTGCTGACTACGGAAGGCAATGTGGTACATTATGGCTATATTGAGAAATTCATTGAGAAGCTGAATGAGAGGTTTAACATCCGTGAAATTGCCTATGACCGCTGGGGAGCTGTACAGATGGTGCAGAATCTTGAAGGCATGGGATTTACGGTAGTTCCCTTTGGACAGGGCTTTAAGGATATGAACCCGCCTACCAAGGAGCTTATGAAGCTGACATTGGAAAAACGAATAGCTCACGGGGGCCACCCGGTGCTTAGATGGATGATGGATAATATTTTCATAAAAACGGATCCAGCGGGAAATATAAAGCCGGACAAAGAAAAATCCACAGAGAAGATTGACGGTGTGGTAGCAACCATAATGGCACTGGACCGAGCGATCCGCTGTGGATTGGATAATGGTGAAAGCGTGTATGATGAACGTGGGATATTGTTATTATGATTTTAGCTTGGAATAGATAATAATCCTAAAAAGAATTCTTATAGGTGGTTCATATAGAAATTTTGATACATCCATATAGCTGGATTTGTCGTAGGTATTGTTTTTATCATCATTTCCATGTGCAAAAATATTACGTATTTCAACGATTTTATTTTTATTTACACCAACCCTGTAGGTATCTATGCTTTTGCATATTTCACAAAATGGAATTCTTGAATTTTTAAGGAATTTGCTGAATGCATTAATAACTGGACTTGCTTCCAGGGCAGCTGTTTCTTGTAATGCTCTCCCTATAAATGAAATATTTCCCATGGTGGGGTGGTTCATATTATTGCTTAATGCTTCATGAGTTTTGAGATATTTTTTCTTTGTACACAGTGTTCCTTTGACTTTGTTGAATATGTTACTAGATTGATAAGGTTCAAAAAAGTGGTGTGCCATTTCACGTTCAACATTTCTTATCATTAAAAATAATGCTATATCTATTGAGTCCATTTCTGTGAAAAAGCGTATAGAACGGTTGATGTCAGCTCTGGTTTCAGATGAAAAACGGTCCCAAATATCAGAAAAATTGTAGGAACTTTTGTTGTTGTCAAAAACCTCGTCTGGCATCATGGCGTAAATTTTTTTTGCAATGGCATCAGCTTTCTCGTCTTCCGTTCTGCTGGGATCTGATACAAGTTTATGAATTTCTTTCATTAATATAGATAGAGCATTTTCCAAAGTTTTATTATTATTTTGCAGTTGCTGATTTTTATGTTTTAACAGCTTTACTTCTTCATTTAGTTTTTTTAAGTTTTCAGTGTCATAATTATTTATTTTATCCTGTATAAATTCAAGATAATCAGAGTTTTTATCAATAGCATCGCATCTAGCAGATTGAATTAAGAGTTCGGAATATAAATCTATTAAATCTTTTTTTAATAAATCACTAGATAGCTTGTCTGCTTTTTTGCAGGAAAAAATTCCATAGCAGGCCCATTTAAACATACATGGATCAAACCCTAGAGTTGGATAGAATTTATTTGTGTCATAAAACCAATTTTTGCCTCTTATAGCATAAACATCGGAAATGATACCAAACCATTTAAAGCGCCATAAATAATTATCTATATGATCTAAATAACACCATTCATACCAAAAATCAACAGTGCGATTATATGGTAAATTACAGATAGCAATAGATTCTAATTTTAACAGTGTGTATATTTCCAAGAATGGGTATTTTCTAATTTTTTTATTATTTACAATCGTATTTCTGATGGTAGCATTATATTCTTGAAAAAAAGGATCTTGTAAGAGAGAAAGTAGTTTTTTTTCATCAAAATCCATCCAGGAATCGTTAGCAGAGACTTCCAAACTGTTAAAATATTGTTTTGCTAAAAAAGTGTTTCTGGTATTTACATCAAATGCAGATAATAACGGATAAGTTTCTGTCGCAATATTGTCTGGGAAATTAGCCAGTACCATTAAAGCATTAGTATCATGTAAATCAGAGAGTGAGAAGCAATAATAAACCATCTGATACAGATTATCAAATGGATTGTTGTATTTTTCTTTCATAATAGGAATTCCATCAATTACGTCATATTCCATTCTAACACCCCGTTCGTTTTGAATAATGTTATCATTACGCTCCAATTTTATCTAAAGAGCTTAGATAAGTCAATTAACAAAGGAGGCATAAGCCTATGAATTTCTTTTTAAAATTAAAGAAAAATCCACAGAGAAGATTGACGGTGTGGTAGCAACCATAATGGCGCTGGACCGGGCAATCCGCTGTGGATTGGATGATGGTGAAAGCGTGTATGATGAACGTGGGATATTACTGTTGTAAGGGTGGCATATCTGAAAGAGAAACCTTAGCATAAGCACCATTCTTTTTATCTTCTGGATGTGGCTCAAGTCCAATCACTGTAATAGCTTTATGGTCAGGTCCATACACCCAATACATACGCATGGCGCGGCTTGTTTTGTTTTCTAAATAAGATTGCCATACTTTCATTCCATATCTTTTTGTAAGATTAGATATTTCATGGGTGTTCAAACTAGGATAAAATGGGTTTTCCGAGAGCAGCTTCATGGTTTTACCCCATTTTTTATAGAGTTGAGCGTCTGACTTTGATATTGTGCCTTCAGTATTTGATTTTTTGAGTCTAGTCCATAAAGCAAGTATTTCAGGAATACCCAAGTGAATAGAAAATTTCATAATATCAGAACTCCGATAAATCAATTGCTTCAGAAACATTTCCCACAGTTATATTTTTTACAGCATTATCCATCATTTTTAGGGTATTTGCGGATATTTCTGCAGGAACCACAAGCTCACGAGGTTCAAGAAGAATGAAGCCATTATCATATTCCTTAACATTGTAGTACTCGTGAGAGGCACCTCTTAATGTAAGGCGTTTTTTGGCATCAAGATGTGCATTATAGTTTGTTCTTATAGCAGCTTCCATAATTTTTACCTCCGTTCATAATGGTGGGATTTCCCACTGTTGTATATATCTATTTTAAACTAAAAAGAAATTTTTTTCAAGAGTAAAATGTATAGAAACGAATAGCTCATGGAGGCCACCCGGTGCTTAGATGGATGATGGATAATATTTTCATAAAAACGGATCCAGCGGGAAATATAAAACCGGACAAAGAAAAATCCACAGAGAAGATTGACGGTGTGGTAGCGACCATAATGGCGCTTGACCGGGCAATCCGCTGTGGATTGGATAATAGTGAAAGTGTTTATAATGAACGTGGGATATTGTTGATTTAAGGTAAATGTCTTGTGGGGGGGGAAGTATATGCTATAATTATAATATATCTATAACATAGGAGGTAATAACATGAAACTTGCAGATGATTTTAAAAGATTTTTGGATTCAAAAAATATAAGGTACGACTATAAATATCATGATGACGGAGAAGGAGTACATGTTTTTAGTGGGAATCAAACTATTGATAATGGTCCAACATTGAAATTTTTTATTGTGATAAGGGATGACGGAGTAGTAAATATCATAGTCCCCAATATTGTCCGTATAAAGGAAACAAATAGGTATCTAGAGGGGTTAAAACTAGTTAATAAACTTTGTAGGGGATATCTATTTGTAAATTTTTATTTATCTGATGATATGAGTATAGATGGTCAAATGGATATTAACCTTAGGTGTGCGCAAGAAGACATGAGTGATGTTATTGCAAATAATTTATGTAATATGTACGAGGTTATTGAAAGTGCATATCCTGAGCTGATAAAGCTTGTGTGGAAATAGATTTGGAGTGATATGGTATTTGTAATAGCAAACATGGAGCCAAATTGTAAAGTTAGATATCAAAGTAAATGCTGTTGAGGATGGAAAGAATCATCTACTGCCGAAATTTCGATACCAAGAAATATGTCTTACACTTGGTCGGAGTGTGGCAAAGGAGAATTCTGGAACAGTGAAATGAAGTATGATATTAGCGTCAGTCTTATGGCTGGCGCTTTTATATTGCAACAAAGGAGGCATCAACCTATGAATATCTTTTCAAAATTGTTCCGTTCCAGGGATAAGCCAACCAATTATATATCAACCCACTGGCCTTTTCTTTGGGGGCAGTCGACATCAGGTCAGACTGTAAATGACCGCACTGCCATGCAGGTAACTGCTGTTTATGCTTGTGTACGGATTTTGGCAGAGGCTATTGCAGGCCTGCCACTGAATGTGTATCAGTACAGGGCTGATGGCGGCAAGGAAAAGCTGTACAGCCATTCCTTATATCATTTGCTGCACGATGAACCGAACCCTGAGATGACCAGCTTCATTTTCAGGGAAACCATGATGAGCCATCTTCTGCTGCATGGCAATGCCTATGCCCAGATTATCCGTAACGGCAGGGGGGAGGTTGTGGCCTTGTACCCATTGCTTCCAAACAAGATGGATGTGAGCCGGGATAACTCAGGAAGGCTTTACTACACCTACACCAGAAATTCTGACGAGTCAAATGGCAGACAGAAATTTGAGCAGGTGGTTCTGCCTAGAGAGGATGTGCTGCATATCCCCGGCCTTGGCTTTGATGGCCTTATCGGCTACAGTCCTATTGCAATGGCAAAAAATGCTATTGGCATTGCCATAGCCACAGAGGAATATGGTGCCACATTCTTTGCCAACGGAGCAACACCGGGAGGTATATTGGAACATCCGGGAATTGTTAAGGATCCGGAGAGGCTTCGCCAAAGCTGGAAAGCTCAGTTTTCAGGAAAGAACAACCACAGTGTGGCTGTTCTTGAAGAGGGCATGACATTCAAGCAGATGGCCATACCGCCTAATGAAGCACAGTTCCTGGAAACACGAAAATTTCAAATCAACGAGATAGCTCGAATTTTCAGAGTACCGCCGCATATGGTAGGCGACCTTGAAAAGTCGAGCTTTTCTAATATTGAGCAGCAGCCTCTTGATTTTGTGATGTACACTCTTAATCCATGGATAGTCAGATGGGAACAGGCCATGCAGCAGGCACTTCTTTTGCCAGCAGAAAAAGGCAGGCTGTCCTTTAGGTTCAATGTGGATGGACTTCTAAGGGGAGATTACCAGAGCCGCATGAATGGTTATGCGGTAGCAAGGCAGAATGGCTGGATGTCAGCTAATGACATCAGGGAGCTGGAGAACATGAATCCAATTCCTGATGAAGAGGGAGGCAATCTGTACCTTATCAATGGCAACTTAACAAAACTTAAAGACGCAGGACTGTTTGGACAGACTGCAGGAGGGAATGATAACAATGAGTCGTAAATTTTGGAATTGGGTGAGGAATGATAATGAAGATAGAATTCTTATCCTCAATGGGGAAATATCTAACGAAACCTGGTATGGTGATGAAATCACTCCACAGATTTTTAGAAGCGAGCTTAACAGCGGACAGGGCAAGGTTACTGTGTGGATTAATTCTCCTGGGGGAGATTGTTTTGCTGCTGCGCAAATTTATAATATGCTCATGGAATATCCAGGATGTGTTGATGTACACATTGATGGTATTGCTGCTTCCGCTGCTTCGGTGATAGCCATGGCAGGCAATCATGTAGCAATTTCCCCCGTGGGCATGATGATGATTCATAATCCTGCTACAGTGTCAATCGGCGATGAGCGGGAAATGAAGAAAGCCATGGATATGATATCTGAAGTGAAGGAGTACATTATTAATGCCTATGAGATAAAGACAGGGCTGTCTAGAAAACAGCTTTCCAACTGGCTCGTGCCAAGGTTGAAGAACCGGCTGTGGAAGTTAAGGATATATGCCCTAACTGTGGAAATAAGCTGATTTATATTCCCGGACACAAAAAGAAAAGGTTCTGTTCAGATAAATGCCGTATGAGCTGGTGGAACAGCCATCTTGACAAGGTAAATCGTATTGCTAACCGCATAGTGGTATGTGCTCAGTGCAGGCAGGAGTTTACAGCTTATGGCAAGAGGGAGAGAAAATACTGCAGCAGGAAATGCTATTTCAAGTCAAGATTTGGAGGTAGTGGCAATGGTTCCGTTAAATGAAAAATACACCCTGACAATCAGGGAAGCATCTGGATATTTCAGTATAGGCATCAAAAAATTGTATAAGCTGGCATCTGAGAATATAGGTAATTTTGCTATCAGGCATGGCAATAAATATCTGATTATCCGTTCCAAATTTGAGGAGTACCTGCTGAATGTTGGAGAATTGCCATAATGAAGAAAAAATATTTTATTTGCCAAATAGTAGTTGATATTATGGCGGTTTTGAGTGATATATGTAAGGGAAAGGAGGTACTCTGATGGAACAGACGCCGATGAGCGAAAGAGATTATCTTACACCTGGCGAAGCCATTGAGTATTGGGGGCTAAGCCAGCGCAAGTTTTACAGTTTCTTAAAGGAAGGTCTTTATGACTTTCTGGCATTTTATAATACCAGAAGGTTGATTTTGAGGGTAAGCTTTGAGCGCTATTTATGGAGAAATCCAACAATATGGGAGGCACTGAAAAATAATGGCAAAAAAAGTCAGGCATGAATCCCAAGACACTTCAGTACCTGATGGGCCATTCGGACATAAGCGTTACCATGAACACATATACCCATCTTGGACTGGAAGATGCTAGGGATGAGGTGAGGAAGCTGGAGGAAGCCAGGAAGGCTTTAGATAAGGGAAAAGTTGTAGCAATGCCTGTGACTAAGGCCAAATTTAAAATAGTATAATGCTTACAAAAAGCCACCTGTGGAAAATCTGCAGGTGGCTTTTTGCTGTCTGTTTATGGTATTATAGTGGTATAATATTTAACTTACACTATGAGGTGTTAATTGCTAGCTGAAATGAGTGTGATATAAATGAGCGTTGTAGTAAAAAAAATAGGTGATATGTCTGTAAAAGTAATCAGTGCAGACGATATTGCTTCAATCCGTCGGGAAATAAGTAGTAGAGATATGGAAATGGATAAAAGAGCTGTTGCAGCCGTAAATTCAGCTATAAATAGGGCGCAGGTATGTAATAAGCCTATAGCTAAATATGATTTGGCAAGTGGAAGGGCATATTTAGAATATGCCGATGGGAGTAGGGATTATGTCAACTAAGAAGCCGATGATATTGGTGTTAGCTGGTCCCAATGGCTCTGGAAAAAGTACTATCACCAAATTCTTTGATGTTGTTGGCGAATATACTAATGCTGATGATATTGTAGCAGCCACTGGAATGGATAATCTTGCTGCAGCACGAATGGCTGATGAAAAAAGGTATTCTGCTATAAAAGAAAAACGGGATTTTACCTTTGAAACGGTACTATCTTCAGAGTATAAGTTTGATATATTAAATAAGGCTAAAGCAGAGGGCTATTTCATTAAGTGTGTATTTGTATTGACCGTGAATCCCTACATAAATGTAGCTAGAGTGCAGATGCGTGTAGCTAATGGTGGTCATTTTGTGGAAAAAGATAAGATTTTATCAAGATACTATAAATCATTGGCAAATATAAAGAAACTGTTAAAAATATGTGATATTATGCATGTTTATGATAATACCGTTACCCCAACGCGTATCATACGAAAGCATAAGGATGATATTTCTACTTTTGCTAATGAAATATGGAGCGAAGAGCAGATTCTAAAACTTATGTATTAAGATGGTTTATGTGTTTGTATTTGTGTAAAAATAGGTAAGGATATGGTTTATCCATTTATGACACTGGAAGATGATACAGAAATTACTCATTCTGAAATGCAGGAAAATGGTGAGGTAAAGGTGTATGTTGAAACACCAGATGAAAAGGATGGCTTCCATAGTTTGATATGCTATCTTCCTGATTATCGTGTTGAAGATGTAGTAGGTTATTCTGAGGAAGAAGTTGAAAAGTACCTTGATTTTATTCGCAAGGCTGCACATCTTATCCTTGAGTTTTCTCAGGAAGGTGGATTTTGTTTAAGATTGGATGCCTCATATTCCAGATAATACATTAAGAAACATTATGCGTATTTTTAGCAATGGGGCAGAATAGGGCATAACGGGGCATTTTAGAGCATTTCAGGAAAGGAAAATGGCATGAATAAGATTTTGTTTATCTGCCACGGCAATATTTGTCGTTCTACAATGGCGGAGTTTGTTATGAAGGATTTGGTTAGGAGGGCTGGTCGGGAGAAGCAGTTTGAAATTGCTTCTGCGGCTACCAGTCGTGAGGAGATTGGTCATGATATTCATCATGGTACCAAGGCCATATTACAGGCTAAGGGGATTCCTTTTGCTAGTCGTCAGGCTGTGCAGATGACCAAGAACGATTATCGTTATTACAATTTAATTGTAGCTATGGATAAGGAAAATCTGTGGGGTATTAGCAGGATTATTGATTTTGACAGAGATAACAAAGTGAAACTTTTGCTATCTTATGTTGGTGAACCTGCTGGAGAGGTGGCAGATCCTTGGTACACTGGGGATTTTGAAGCAACCTATAGGGATGTTTTGGCAGGCTGCCAGGGAATCTTGGCCAGCTATCCTCCTATGGAGGAAAATTAACCCGTAAGGATGATAATCTAAAGGAGTAATATATGATTACAAAAGAATTGATAAATGAAATTAATGAACTATCAAGAAAGCAACGGTCTGTAGGTTTGACTCCAGAGGAAAAGGAACGCCAGGCAGAGCTGCGTCAGGCTTATTTGGTAGGTTTTCGAGAGAATATGAAAAATGTGCTGGATAGAATAGAAATTGTAGATAAGGTTGATTAATAGTAAGTTTAGCCAAGTAATATAAAGCTGTGATGGTTTCAAAAAAATAAAAAAATATGTCGCTCTTGGAATGTTTTGCTGTTATTAGGATTTTGAGAATAAAGAACAACTAATTCTCTGTGCTAATAGGGCACGGATATGTTTTAATTTTGACACAATTGAAATTTTGTTCTTACAAAGAGACAATTTGTTATACAAATTATGAAAAAATAAGTATTATTTATAGTTTTTGTTGACAATAAAATCCAAAGACTTTATACTTGATTTATAGAGATTGTTAGGGGTAACATTGGAGTTTTTCGGGGTTATAAAGTAAGTATATTTTATGTTTAAGGAGATGTTTTATATGTCCACTAGTGCAACAAATTTTGGTCCTGTAAAGATTACCGAGACAGTATTGCGTGATGCTCATCAGTCCCTTTTAGCAACACGTATGCGTACCGAGCAGATGCTGCCAATGCTTTCTGCCTTGGACAAAATCGGCTACAATGCTCTTGAGGCATGGGGCGGTGCAACTTATGATACTTGCCTGCGTTTCTTGAATGAGGATCCTTGGGAGCGTCTTGATACCTTGAAGGCACATCTGAATACTCCTATCCAGATGCTGCTGCGTGGCCAGAATCTGCTGGGCTACAACCACTATTCTGATGATGTGGTTCGTGCTTTCGTAAGAAAGGCTTCTGAGCATGGTGTTGGTGTATTCCGTATTTTTGATGCACTGAACGATGTTACTAATCTGCGTACAGCTATTGATGCAGCATTGAAGGCAAAGGAGAAGCCACATGTACAGGGCTGTCTTGTATATACTGTAAGTCCATTCCATACCAATGAAACTTTCGTAGAGCTGGCTAAGCAGCTGCAGGAGATGGGTGTTCATTCCATCTGCATCAAGGATATGTCTGGTCTGCTGAAGCCTTATGTAGCTGAGGATCTGGTTCGCAAGCTGAAGGCTGCTGTGGATCTGCCAATTGAGCTGCATACTCATTACACTTCCGGCTTTGGTTCCATGACCTATCTGAAGGCTATTGAGGCTGGTGTAGATATTATTGACTGCGCTCTGTCTCCATTGGCTAACGATACTTCTCAGCCATGTACTGAAACTATGGTAGCTACCTTGGAGGGTACTGAGAGAGATACCAAGTTGGATCGTCAGGCTATGGATCCTATTGCTAAGCATTTCTTGCAGGTTAAGAAGGATATTATGAAGGAATTCAACCTGCCTGGTTACTTCGATGTAAATCCAAAGGTTTTGGATTTCCAGATTCCTGGTGGTATGCTGTCCAACCTGGTAAATCAGCTGAAGGCTATGGGTGCTGCTGATAAGTATCAGGAGTTGTTGGATGAGATGCCTCGTGTGCGTGAGGATCTGGGCTTCCCTCCATTGGTAACTCCATCTTCTCAGATTGTTGGTACTATGGCTACCATGAATGTAATTATGCAGGCTAACGGTCAGCCTCGTTATTCTATGGTTCCTAATGAGGTTCGTGATCTGGCTCGCGGTAAGTTTGGTAAGACTCCAAAGCCAGTTAAGCCAGAGGTATTGGCTGCTATGAAGATTAAGCCTGAGGAAATGATTACTGACTGTGCTGTTGAGGATGCTAAGGCACCTAAGATGGCTGATTTCCGTAAGGAGCTGGCTGCCAAGAAGGTTGAGAAGAAGCTGGCTGGTATCAAGGCAAGCTTGGCTAGCGTTGATGCAGATATCTACGAGCAGGTTCGTGATTCTCAGATTGCCAAGGTTCTGGATGAGATTCCAGAGGAGGATGTTCTCTCCTACGCTTTGTTCCCACAGGTTGCTTTGGACTTCTTTGAGAAGAACGGTCGCCTCTAATCAGAGCAAAATATTATATGATTTACTGGATGGCGGGGATTTTCCCCGTCATCTTTTGCTTTCTGGCGGAATCGCCCTACCTATTTTCCAGGGATTGTTGTATAATCATAGTTGGATATCCTGTTTGTATGCTTAGGCAGGGAATTTGATTTTTTTAGTTTGATTCATGAAAAATTTATAATAAAGGATGGTTGAAAATGGTTTCAGAAAAGATGCATACCTTGGGTACAAAAAAATCTACTATTCGCACGATTTTTGAATATGGCAGAAAAAGAGCCGCTGAGGTAGGGGAGGAAAATGTTTATGATTTTTCCATTGGCAATCCTAACGTGCCTGCGCCAGAGGCTGTAAAAACTGCAATTATAGATATTCTGAATACTGTTGATAGCTGTACTCTTCACGGCTATACAATTGCTCCTGGTGATCCTCAGGTTCGTCAGACCATTGCCGAAAGCATTAACCGTCGTTTTGGCACCAATTTTGCCGGCAAAAATCTTTTTATGACCAGTGGTGCGGCTGCGGCCATTACTATTTGCTTCAAGGCTCTCCATGAGGATGAGGCGGACGATGAGTTCCTTACCTTTGCCCCATATTTCCCAGAATATGGTTGTTTTGTAGAATCTGTAGGCTCTAAGCTGAAGGTGGTACCAGCTAATACTGAGAATTTCCAGATTCAGTTTGATAAATTTGAGGAAATGCTTACGCCAAAGACCAAGGCTGTAATTGTTAACAGCCCAAACAATCCTAGTGGCGTTGTTTATTCCGAGAAAACTATCAAAAAGCTGACAGATATTCTGAAGGCCAAGTCTCAGGAATTTGGTCATCCTATCTTTATCATCTCCGATGAGCCATATCGTGAGCTGGTTTATGGCAACCTGCAGGTTCCTTATATTCCTAAATATTATAAAAACACGCTGGTATGTTATTCCTGGAGTAAGTCCTTATCTCTGCCAGGTGAGCGTATTGGTTATATTGCTGTGCCTGATGAGGTGGCAGATTTTGGTATGGTTTATGGTGCTATTGCTGGTGCGGCTAGAGTTCTGACTCATGTTAATGCTTCCTCTCTGTTCCAGCGGGTGGTGGCACGTTGTGTGGATGAGCCATCCAATATTGCTGCCTATGAGCGCAATGGCAATCTGCTGTATAATGGTTTGTTGGAGGCTGGTTTTAGCTGTCAGAAGCCACAGGGAGCTTTTTATTTGTTCCCACAGGCTTTGGAGGCAGATGATAGAGCTTTTTGTGAACGGGCCAAGAAATATGATTTGCTGTTGGTGCCTGGTTCCGATTTTGGTTGTCCTGGTTATTTCCGGGCTGCGTACTGCATCAAGGAGGACACCATCCGCCGTTCCTTGCCAGCCTTTAAGAAGCTGGCCGCAGAATATGGTAAATAAAAATGAATTTTCATGGTTTGAATCAAAAGCAGCAAAGTGTAGCAAAGGAGCTGGAGCAGAATATTCTGCTCCTGGCTTCTGCAGGCACGGGCAAAACCAATACCCTGGCCTATAGAATTGAAAATATATTGGACAAAAAGCTGGCTAAGCCAGAGGAAATAGTCTGTTTGACCTTTACCAACAAGGCCTGTAATGAAATGAAGGACCGTATTAATTCCATAGCCGGAGGAGCTGCTGTGGATGTTATGGTTAAGACAATTCATGGTTTTTGCTATGAGATTCTGCGCTGGGCAGCCAGACAGGATAGTGATATTTTTGGGGACTTTGGGGTTTTTGACGAAACAGATTGTCTTGAATTGATTGCCAATCTGAAATATGTTAATAGCGAAAAGGCCAGTGTATTTCAGAAGTTGATAAATCTGGTGAAGGAATATAGAGGAGAGTATAATCTTTTCTCCCAGCATCCAGAGAAAGATTATGAACAGGTAATATTGCGGTTGAAGGACAAAAATCCTCAACGCTTGGCAGATGCGGCCAAGGGCTTTGAAAATATTTTAATGATTTTTGATGCTCATTGCGGTGAGATTCTCAAGGAGTATGACGATATGCTAAGAGAGAATCATGCTGTGGATTTCAATGATTTAATCAATGAAGCCTATAGGCTGTTACAGCAGGATGAGGTGGCCAAAGTCTGGCAGAATCGGTTCAAGTTCTGGTGTGTAGATGAGGTGCAGGATATTAGCCGGCTGGAATATAGTCTGCTGACAGGAATGTTTGGCAACAGCAATCTTCTTTTATGTGGAGATATTTTTCAGACCATTTATGAGTGGCGAGGTTCGGATCCTACTTTTATAAATCAAAGCTATGTCAAGGATTACAAGCCTAGACTGGTGGTGTTTAATGAAAACTATCGGTCAACGGCTAATTTGTTGTTGGCGGGTTTTGGCTATTTGAAGAATACTTTCCCGCAGCAGGTAGCAGGTTTGTTTCCAGAGGATGCGGTGCCTGTGAATAGTACCTCAGGGGAGCTAATAGTGCATAAATCACTGTGGAGCACCAAGGTGGAGGCTAGTTGGATTTATGAAAAGCTGCAGCAGCTACAGCCAGAGGATTTGTCCAAGGTATGTATTTTGACTAGAGCTAATTGGTATGCCAAGGAATTATCTAAAGCTTTTGTTCAGATTATGGAGCAAAGGCGACAGCAGTATCAGAGTGGACAGAGAGAGCAGCAGGATTTTCCCTTGGAATTTATGTTGGTGGATGAGTTCAAATTTTTCCGTCGACAGGAAATCAAGGATGTGGTGGCAGCTTTGCGACTGCTGATTAATCCCCAGGATAGCAGCAGTATGTTGAGACTTCTGAAGCGTTTTGGTCGCCGTATTGGCCCAGCTACTATTGCCAAGATTCAATCTGAGGAATATCAAAAGGCAGGTATCAGGATTACAGATTTGCTTCATCCTTCTACTCAGAAATATGCAGAGCCATACGAAATGCTGCTTCGCCAGCTGGAGTGTGGGCAGGTGGTGGTTTTTGATGTGGAGGCCACAGGGCTGGATACGGCTAGAGATGAAATCATCCAGATTGCCGCCATTAAGGTGGATTTGCAGGGGCAGGAAATGGCTAGATTTGTCCGGTATCTTCGGGCAGGCAAATCTGTTGGTCTGTCAGAGCAGGTGCACCATATTAGTGATGCCTATTTGCAGGAAAATGGTGTAGAGCCTCGTGAGGCACTGCAGGGCTTTTGTGAATTTGCTCAGGGAAGCGTCATTGTGGGCCATAATGTGGTTTTTGATTTGACTATATTGGCTAGCCAGCTGAGACGGTTGGGATTGCCTCCCTTGGATATACCGGCTTTTTATGATACCTTGGATATTTACCGCCGTTTTTATCCACAACTGCCAAATTATAAGCTGGAATATCTAGGAGAGGTTTTTCATGTACAGCACAAATCATCTCATGATGCTTTTGATGATATATGTGCTACGGGAGAAATTTTGCTTCATGCTGTAAGGGAAAATATTCTGCCAGATAGGGATCTTCGTCGCAGTTATCTCAGCAAATATGTAAATCTATTTGGTTCCTTGGCTAAAGCCTTTGAGAAAATGAGAAACAAAATTCAAGCACTACCTTTGCCTAAACTGGTGGTAGAGGTGATTATGTCCTTGGGAATCAACAGCTTTTATGCCAAGGAGGAGCCTCGTCTGGAGAATCTGCGCCAGCTGGTGCGTTATAGTCGGGAGCTTATGCAGCTGCCGGATAGGGTGGTTCAGGAGGATACCTATGATGCCTTGCAGGAATTTTTGCGTTTGACTGCTATGTCTGATACGGAGCTGGATTTGATGCTGAAGGAGCATCCCAAGATTCCGATTATTACTATTCATCAGGCGAAGGGCTCGGAATTTGATACTGTTTTTCTAACTGGTTTGCAGGAGGGAGTTTTTCCTACGAGAATTGCCCTGAAAAAGGACAATGTAACGGAGGAAGCCAGATTGTTCTATGTGGCTATTACTAGAGCCAGACGCCGGCTTTACCTTACTTCTGTGGCGGAAAGACAGCATGCTGTGTGCAGGTTTATAAAGAACATTCCGCAGCAGTATATTTTGGAGGATAGGAAATAAAATCCCTTGACGAAAGCAATGTCTAGGTAGTAATATCTTTATGGTATTGAATTAAATTATGGATAAATGTGAGGTGAATGACAATGGACGCAGGACCTGAACCCAGGGACACGCCTAAATTAAATAGGGGGACTGTATCCCTTGTCATGCCCTTTCTTGCTATATAGAGGTTGGTATTGCTGATTTTGGTATGATGTTGGAGAGAGTCCCCGTACTGAAAGGAGCAATTTTATAATGCTGAAGATTTATAAGTCTTTGGACAGCGGCCCTTTACAGGAGCTGACTCTGAAAACATTGGAAAGCGGTGCCTGGATTAATATTGTAGACCCTACCCCTTATGAGTTGAAGGTTGTGGGGAATCTTACCGAGGTTGAGCCGGATTTCCTTCGTTCCGCCTTGGATGATGAAGAGCGTTCTCATATTGATATAGAGGACGACAATGTTATGATTTTGACCAATGTGCCAGTGGTGCGGGATACAGGCAGCTATGATACTTTGCCTTTGGCTATCATTGTTACAGAGGAATACATCATTACAGTATGCTTGGAGGAGACACCGGTATTGTCTTACTTTAATGAAAAGACAGCCAGGATGTTCCGCACCTTCAAGAAAACCAGATTTCTGTTTCAGATTCTCTATAGAACAGCTACCTTCTATTTGCGGTATCTGCGTCAGATTAGCAATCAGTCTGACGAAATTGAGAGCAAGCTGAGACATTCCATGAACAACCAGGAGATTCTAAAGCTGTTGGAGCTGCAGAAGGCCCTGACCTTCTTTAATGCATCTCTGCGATCCAATGGTGCTGTACTGGACAAGCTGATGCGGCTTCGTACAACTACCTCCATGCAGCCTATGCTGAAATACTACGAGGAGGACGAGGATCTGTTGGAAGATGTTATCATCGAGAACAAGCAGGCTCGGGAAATGGTTGAAATGTACAGCAAGATTATGGGACGGCTGGCAGATACCTTTTCCTCGATTATTTCCAACAATCTGAACCAGGTCATGAAGTTCCTGGCCTCAGTAACTATTTTGTTGGCTATTCCTACAGTTATTTCCAGCTTCTTTGGTATGAATGTGCCAGTGCCAATGGAGGAAACTCCTTTTGCGTTTTGGTATATTTTCTTTTTTGCTGGTGCTTTTGCAGCTGTCTGCGGTGTACTGTTGTGGAAAATGGATATGTTTTAAAACATAAAAATAAGGCTTGTGTAATAGGATGATTCCTGTTACGCAAGCCTTTTTGTTTGCTTTGATTCCTGTCAAAGTTAGGGAAGCTTATTTAATTAAGTAAATAGATTTCAATAAACTGGCGGCCAAACCAGATGGCCTCTTCATGGGTGTCAAAGGCAATATCAATGGTGTTGCCCTGAATATTCCAGCCAATATCCTCGGCAACGGCTACACCATAGCCTGGAATGAAAACAGAAGTGCCCATAGGTATATAATTAGGATCTACGGCAATAACTCCCCGACGGAGGAGAGTGCCGGAGGCAGTGTATTTTCCCATGCCTGGATCCTGGGGACTGTAAGCGTAGGCCTCTACGGTTATGACTCTGGCATTGGAGAGATCTACTTCGCCGCTATCATTGGCAGAAGCCACTGAGGTTATCAGGAGAAGTAACAGTGCTAAAATCGCTGTCAGACCGGATTTCTTGTTTTTCAAAATTCCACAACCTTTCTGATAAAATTTTTATTTATTTTATCACATATGGGGATATGGTGTCAAAATATGAGATAAAACAAGCGCGTTTACTATTGATTGCTAGTAGAAAATATTAGCATGAATATTGATGCCGACTGAATAATCGGTTATAATTTTAGACATGAGACAAGCTTAGCTATTTCGCAATGCCTATTAACGGTATTTTATTCGGGGATATGATTTGGCAAAATACTCCTGAGCAGATATGGTATGATTGGCTTTTTAACATGAGCTGGGATGCTATACGTGTACATAAGGATTAATTGTGCTATAATATTTCTTAAATTAAATGATTAGGAGATATATAGCATGAAAATAACAAAATCTACATGGCCTATAAAGGTAGGGGCAGTGGCAGGTCTTTGTCTGCTCTTTGGCATTGTTTATGTTTTAAACCCAGCTTTCTGGGGGGAGCTGTGGGATGTATGCCTTAGTGGCGATATGCATCGCATTGCTGCCTATATCAATTCCTTTGGGGCTTGGGCTATGGTATTCAGTTTTTTTCTGGTACTATGTGTCAATGCCATAGGTTTTCCCCCAGCTATGATTTTTTCTGCTGCCAATGCCTTGATTTTTGGCATTGTGCCAGGTATTGCCTTGGCTTGGATTGCCGAAACAGCAGGATGTGCTATGAGCTTTGTCCTGTTGAGGTTTTTGTTTCGGGATGCAGCGGAGGATGTGATATCCAAGCACAAATCCTTGCAAAAGATTGATGATTTCAGCGGGGAAAGAGGCTTTCGGATTATGCTGATAGCCAGAGTTATTCCTTATTTGCCATCAGGACTGCTTAATGCCTTGGGTGCTGTAAGCCGACTGAGTTTCAAGGAATTTACCATTGCTGCCCTTATAGGCAAGCTGCCATCTACAGCTATTGAAGCTATGATAGGCCATGATGCAGTAACTGCCGGAGAAAATCCCCATAGATTGGTATTCTCCTTGGTTCTGGCAGCTGTAATGATTTTGGGATTTATTATTTACGAAAAAAGACAAAAGAAAAATAGTTAATAAGGTCATGGAAAATAAAATTTAGGGGGAATCTCTATGGAAGAAAAGAAAAGGCGTATTTTTTTTCTTGATAATCTAAAGGCTTTTATTGTCTGCCTGATGATTGTCTTTCATGTAGCTCTGTGCTACATGGCTTATGCACCAGAATGGTGGTACACAGTGGACAAGGGGGATCCGCAGTTTTCCTTTACCATGCTGGTTATGTGGGCAGATATTTTTATCATGCCGGTGATGTTTTTTATCTCAGGGTATTTTGGCTTAATGTCCTTGGTGAAGCAGACAGATGGCAGATTCTGGAAAAGCAAGCTGGTGCGGATAATTATCCCTTGGATTGCTGGCGTAGTTATTCTGGCTCCGCCTGTAACCTTTATCATGTTTGCCAGCCGGGGCATTCCTATGGACTATGTCCATGATTATCTCTTTAA
>Ga0129310_1001713_pt1 | contig 18231 bp, 13 predicted proteins | sample Go1ome_2_FD_94433 | JGI IMG/M metagenome (GOLD analysis project Ga0129310, IMG submission 94433) | Western lowland gorrila individual fecal microbial communities from Wisconsin, USA - Go1022A metagenome | ecosystem: Host-associated > Mammals > Digestive system > Large intestine > Fecal | place...
ACATACATAAGACTATACATACAAACCGCTTTAACAATGATTTGGTTTGGGAACAAAATCAAGTTTATGAATTATTAACGAGTTCCGTTGACTATCTTATGCTGTGGGGGGCTGAGTAGTTACTATTTCATTCAAAATTGCTAAAATATCACAAAAACCAGCCACAGACCGCAAATATCATTCGTTGCCATGCATCAGTTCGCACATTTTTTCGTAACTTTGCAGCCTAATAGAGACAATATATTGTAATATAGCTATATAAACAACAAAGCGTAACACACTAATGAAATTAGACACATTGACCGCCATCTCGCCTATTGACGGACGTTACAGAAACAAAACAGAACAGTTGGCAGGATTTTTCTCAGAGTATGCACTCATCAAATACAGAGTGCGCGTAGAGATTGAATATTTCATCACACTCTGCGAGCTACCCTTGCCACAATTGGAGGATTTTGACCATAACCTATTCGAAACACTCCGCAACATCTACCGCAATTTCTCAGAAGAGAATGCCGGACGCGTAAAGGAAATCGAGAAGACAACCAACCACGACGTGAAAGCTGTGGAGTATTTCATCAAGGAAGAACTCGACAAGATTGGCAATTTCGACAAGTACAAGGAGTTTATCCATTTCGGACTGACTTCACAGGACATCAACAACACCAGCGTTCCCCTCTCTATCAAGGAAGCACTCGAACAGGTGTATTATCCTATGGTAGAAGAACTCATCGAACAGCTCAACGACTATGCCGAACAATGGAAAAACGTTCCTATGCTCGCCAAGACACACGGACAGCCCGCTTCTCCCACACGTTTGGGTAAAGAGGTTATGGTATATGTCTATCGCCTTGAAGAACAGTTGCGTGGATTGAAAGACACTCCCATTACCGCCAAATTCGGTGGTGCAACCGGTAATTACAACGCCCACCATGTGGCTTACCCACAATACGACTGGCGCGAATTCGGTAACAAGTTTGTGGCTGAGAAACTCGGATTAGAGCGTGAACAGTGGACCACTCAGATTTCTAACTACGACTGGATGGGCGCTATCTTTGATGCCATGCGCCGCATCAACACCATCATCATCGATCTCGATCGCGACTTCTGGATGTATATCTCTATGGAATACTTCAAGCAGAAGATCAAGGCTGGAGAGGTTGGTTCGAGCGCTATGCCTCATAAAGTGAACCCCATCGACTATGAAAATTCAGAAGGCAACCTCGGCATTGCCAATGCCATTCTGCAATTCTTAGCCCAGAAGTTGCCCGTCAGCCGCCTGCAGCGCGACCTGACCGACTCTACCGTATTGCGCAACGTCGGTGTACCTATGGGACATGCTGTCATTGCCATACAGAGCACACTGAAAGGCTTGCGCAAACTCATTCTCAACGAAGAGAAGATAGAGGCAGACCTCGACAACACATGGGCTGTGGTAGCAGAAGCCATCCAAACTATCCTGCGCCGCGAAGCATACCCCCACCCCTACGAGGCTCTGAAGGCATTGACTCGTACTAACCAGAAGATGACCCCAGAACTGATTCACGAATTCATTGCAGGTCTGGATGTCAGCGATGAGGTAAAAGAGGAACTTATGGCTATTACGCCAATGAATTATACAGGTATATAAAGTATTAACCCCAAAGAGGAACCGTGAGGTTCCCCAAAAAAAGGAAACAACAATTATGGATTTCGAAAACGAGAAGAAGACAGAAGAACAATCTGCCAACCAACAAGGCGTCAGCAACCGAGAGGGTTACTCCGACCAACAGAACACTTATCGACAGGGTCGTTCACCACGTCCCCGTATTCATCAACAGACACGCACCTATAACCAGGGCGGCTACAACCGCAGTCAGAACGATGATGAAGGCGGTTTCCGTCCAGAAGGATTCGGTGCTGGACTTCAGAACAATAACGCCCAGCGTTCCTATCGTCCCCGCTACAACAATCAGCAGGACGGTGAACAGGGCGGATACCAGCCACGTCAGCAAGGTGGATACCAGCAGCGTGGAGGATATAACAACAACCGCGGTGGTTACCAGCAGCGTGGAGGATATCAGCAGCGCGGCGGTTACAACAACAACCGTGGATATAATCGCGGATACAACAACAATCAGCAGGACGGTGAACAGGGCGGCTACCAATCACGCCAGCAAGGCGACTTCCAGCAGGGAGGTTACCAGCAGCAAGGCGGTTATCAGCAGCGCAGTGGTTACCAACAGCGTGGCGGTTACCAACAGCGCGGCGGTTACAACAACCGCGGTGGATACCAGCAACAGGGTGGATATCAGCAGCGTGGTGGTTACAACAACCGCGGCGGATACCAGCAACAGGGTGGTTACCAGCAGCGTGGCGGATATAACAACAACCGCGGATATAATCGTCAGCGCACTGCAGACTATGATCCCAATGCAAAGTACAGCTTCAAGAAGCGTATAGAATATAAAGAGGAGAACTACGATCCCAACGAGCCCATCCGTTTGAACAAATTCCTTGCCAACGCCGGTGTTTGCAGCCGTCGTGAAGCTGATGATTTCATCCAGGCAGGTGTAGTGACCGTCAACGGAGAAGTGGTAACCGAATTGGGCACCAAGGTATTGCGCACCGACGAAGTGAAGTTCCACGACACTCCTGTCACTCCAGAGAAGAAAGTCTATGTGCTGCTCAACAAGCCCAAAGACTACGTGACCACCAGCGACGATCCTCAACAGCGTAAGATTGTGATGGATCTCGTCAAGGATGCTTGTCCTGAGCGCATCTATCCTGTAGGTCGTCTCGACCGCAACACCACCGGTGTGCTTCTGCTCACCAACGATGGTGACTTGGCATCGAAACTGACCCATCCTAAGTTCCTCAAGAAAAAGATCTATCACGTTTATCTCGATAAGAACGTGACTGCCCATGATATGCAGCAGATTGCCGAAGGTATCACCCTCGACGACGGTGACATCAAAGCCGACGACATCCAGTATGCAGACCCTGTTGACAAGAAGCAGGTGGGCATCGAGATCCACTCTGGTAAAAACCGCATTGTGCGCCGTATCTTCGAGAGCCTCGGCTATAAAGTAACCAAGCTCGACCGTGTACAGTTTGCCGGACTTACCAAAAAGAACCTGCGTCGTGGCGACTGGCGCTACCTGACAGAGGAAGAGGTAGATCGTCTGCGCATGGGTGCTTACGAATAAACCAACAACGACTCACTGAAAATATAACAAGTGATGAAAAGAACTAAGATAGTAGATGTACTGAAGAGTACAGACTTTGGAAAAGATGTTTGTGTAAAGGGATGGGTACGTACCCACCGTAGTTCGAAGGCCGTTGACTTCATTGCCCTCAACGACGGAAGCACCATCAACAACGTACAAATCGTTGTTAACCCTTCACAGTTTGATGAAGAAATGCTCAAGCAGATTACCACTGGTGCATGTATCTGTGCCACTGGTATTTTGGTAGAGAGTCAGGGTGCTGGTCAGAGCAGTGAGATTCAGGCCATGACCTTGGAAATCTATGGTCTCTGCGATAACACTTATCCCATGCAGAAGAAAGGCCAGTCGTTTGAGGTGATGCGCAAGAATGCACACCTCCGTCTGCGTACCAATACTTTCGGTGCTGTGATGCGCATACGCCACAACATGGCTATTGCCATCCACCAATACTTCCATGAGCATGGTTTCTTCTATTTCCACACACCACTGATTACCGCCAGCGACTGCGAAGGTGCCGGACAGATGTTCCAGGTGACCACCAAGAATCTCTACGACCTGAAGAAGGACGAGAACGGCAGCATCATCTATGACGATGACTTCTTTGGCAAGCAGACTTCACTGACCGTCAGCGGACAGTTGGAGGGTGAGCTCGGTGCCACCGCACTGGGTGCCATCTATACTTTCGGTCCAACCTTCCGTGCTGAGAATTCCAATACTCCACGCCACTTGGCTGAGTTTTGGATGATTGAGCCAGAAGTTGCCTTCATCGACCTCAACGATCTGATGGACCTTGAGGAAGACTTCATCAAGTATTGCGTGCGTTGGGCATTGGAAAACTGTAAGGATGACCTTGCTTTCCTCAACAAGATGATCGACAAGACGCTGATTGAGCGCTTGGAGGGCGTATTGAAAGATAGCTTCGTGCGTCTGCCCTACACCAAGGGTATCGAGATTTTGGAAGAGGCTGTGAAGAACGGTAAGAAGTTTGAATTCCCCGTATCATGGGGTATGGACCTCGCTTCCGAGCATGAGCGTTTCCTTGTGGAGGAACACTTCAAGAAGCCAGTCATCATGACCGACTACCCACGCGACATCAAGGCTTTCTATATGAAGCAGAACAATGACAGCGAAGAACGCCGTACCGTTCAGGGCACCGATGTGCTGTTCCCACAGATTGGCGAAATCATTGGTGGTTCTGTTCGTGAGGAGAGTTACGACAAACTGATGGCTGAAATTGAGCGTCGCCAGATTCCTATGAAGGATATGTGGTGGTATCTCGACACCCGTCGTTATGGCAGTTGTCCTCACGGCGGTTTCGGTCTCGGTTTCGAGCGCCTCATCCTGTTTGTCACCGGCATGCAGAATATCCGCGACGTAATTCCTTTCCCACGTACTCCAAAGACAGCTGATTTCTAAATCACAACATAGCAAGATGAAAGACGGCACCCTTCACAGGATGCTGTCTTTTTCGTTGATAGACCAAAAGAAGCATGTTTCGATGAAGACAGGATAGAACACCTATCTAACACTTTTCAACGATAGATATGGAGGTGGTCAGGTTAACGCATCAGCATACAGTTGTTTGAGTTTTTTAAAAAATTCGACCACACGACCACACCTATGACATAACATACAGTGGCTTAGCATTTTAAGCTGTGGTCGATACCTAAAACACGGGGATTTCGACCACACTTCGACCACACTTATTGCCATCTCTCATTAACATGAACCGACGAAGCGAACCATGTATAGCAATGTTTAAATTGAGATTATTGATGTTTGCTAACACTTTTTCAAACAGAGGACAATACTTTTGTCAAACGTTGAAAACACCCTTTGTCAAACGTTGAAAACACTTTTGTCAAACGTTGAAAACACTTTTGTCAAACGTTGGAAAACACCTTTGTCAAACGTTGGATAACATCTTTGTCAAACGTTGGATAACACCTTTGTCAAACGTTGGATAACACCTTTGTCAAACGTTGGATAATACTTTGATCAATGATGCACGCTTACGCAATATTACACAACATCGCTATGTAACGTATTCCAGCGTATTCGCCATCTTACACTTGGTAGTTAGGGTTGCCGATGGTAAAATGTTGATGTGTGGTCGATTGGTGGTCGAAACAAAAGCAATCGACAACCACTTAAAGTATTGTGCGTCATCGTTTTACACTATAGTGGTGGTCGAGTGGTCGAAATTTTCTGAAAACTAAAATTTATGCATGCACACACTTCATATTGGTAGCCAACTGCTTAACACTACTTGCACCAACCAATACACTTGTCACGCCATGCTGTTGGAGAATCCATGCCAATGCCATTTCTGCCAATGTTTCTCCACGATCAGCAGCCTCTTGATTGAGTTGTTGCAACTGTGCCAGGAGTTCGGGCGTTAATGCCGAATGTTTCAAGAAACGCTCTTGAGCCATGCGACTATCGGCAGGCACTCCGTTGAGATAACGGTCGGTAAGCAATCCTTGCGCCAACGGTGAGAACGATATGAAACCGATACCCTCTGCTGCACAATAGTCGAGCGTGCCATTCTCCTGCGGTGTGCGGTCCAACATGTTGAGTTTGTCTTGAAATATCAACAATGGTGTGTCGTGTGCTTTCAGATAGTCCACCGCTTTCTTCAATGCATCCAGTGGCCAACGGCTGATACCCAAATAGAGCGCTTTGCCTTGGCGCACAATATCCACCATGGCTTGTAGTGTTTCCTCTATCGGGGTGTTGGGATCGAAGCGATGGCTATAAAACAAATCGACATAGTCTATGTGCATGCGCTTGAGGCTCTGGTCGATACTCGCCATAAGATACTTACGCGAACCCCACTCTCCATAAGGTCCAGGCCACATATCGTAACCAGCCTTGGTCGATATGAACAGTTCATCGCGGTAGCGCTTGAAGTCATCGTCCATGAGTCTGCCCATAGTTTCTTCTGCCGAACCGTATGGTGGTCCATAGTTGTTGGCAAGATCGAAATGGGTGATACCATGGTCGAAAGCGTAGTGAGTGATGGCACGACTGCGCTCATAAGAGTCGTTGCCTCCGAAATTATGCCAGAATCCTAAACTGACTTTTGGAAGCATCACTCCACTGCGTCCACAGCGCTGATAGAGTGCCTCTGCATCGGCGTAACGGCTATTGTCTGCCGTATAGATTTCTTTCAGTTCCATAATGTTTGATGTATTTGTGTCGATAAAGTTACACATATTTTCCGAAGATATGTTGTATATCACAAACTTTTTTACTATTTTTGCAAAGTAAAGACATTATTAACCTATAAAAACAGAGAGAAAATGAAAAAGACTCTTCTATTAGTTGCCATGGCTCTGTTGGGCCTTACCCATGCTTCGGCACAGGATGTCGATGATCTTGGAATTTTCAACCACCTTAGTATTGGTGCGGGAGTGGGTACCACCGGTATCACTATCGACCTTGCTGCGCCCGTCACCCCCTATGTAGCCGTACGCGCTGGTGTTGATATCTTTCCAAACATTAAAGTGAAGACCGATTTGGATATTGATGTAAATGTAGATCAGCAGTACGAACATTATATCAGCGGCTTTACTATCCCTAAAGATGTGAAGGTAGAGGGCAAGACCGACATGATAGGTGGCAATGCCCACGTTCTGTTTGATTTCTTCCCCTTCAAACAGAGCAGTTTCCACTTGACTGCCGGTGCTTATTTCGGTAAAGACAAGGTTGTCAGCCTCTACAACAAAGAAGATGGTGCGCTGAAAGTCATCAATCAGGCCAACCAGATATTGATCAACGAGGGAATAGCAAACCCCAGTACCCACGAAAACATGATTGGTTTGGATTTGGGCGATTTCTTCCTGACTCCCGATCAGAATGGTAATGTAGATGCCACGCTGAAGGTGAGCAAGTTTCGCCCCTATGTGGGTTTAGGCTTTGGACGTCCCGTACCGATGAAGCATCGCTTCACTTGCAATTTCGACCTTGGTGTACAGTTCTGGGGCACACCTGAAGTTTATCTGCGCGACAACAAACTGGAGAAGACCACGACCAATAGCGATGCTGGCGAGGTGTTGAAGGTTATCAGTAAGATTTCTGTTTATCCTTCGCTCAACATCCGCTTCGTAGGTCGCATTCTCTAATGAGGCATATCTATTAATAAGGTGTAGGCAGCACATGGGTGCTGCCTACCTTTGTTTCTATTGATGATATTGCGTTATTGCCGTTGGATATGTGTGATGACGTCAAACCAGCGTGATACCATCATCGGCAATAGTAATCAGCCGGCGGCGATACAAGTCGCCGATGGCTTTCTTATACACCTTCTTGCTTACTTTGAATCGGTCTTGGATGAGTTCCGAAGGACTCTTATCGCCCAAATCACAATGTCCGCCATTCTCCTGTAGATAATGGAGAAGCACGTCGGAGAACTCTTCGGTCTGGCGTCGTCCAGTAGGTTGCAACGTCAGATCAATCTTGTTGTCTTGGCGCACATGGTCGATATACGCTTTGAGGCGATCGCCCGAATGAAGGGGTTGAAAAATCTGTCCCTCGTAGATAAGACCCTGATACTTGTTATCTACAATGACCTTGAAACCAAGATCTGTCTTTTGCCACACCAGCACTTCCACCTCGTCACCATGTTTATAGACATGATAGGGAGTCTGTTTGATTTCATCATTGGTCGGGAAAAGATACTTGTCAACCTTGGCTGTAGCCATCAGTCGGTAGCTCTCTTCATCGATGGTGATATAGACAAGATAATATTGTCCTTTCTGCATGCGCATCTTCTGCTCGCGGAATGGGCAAAACAAATCTTTCATCAATCCCCAGTTGAGGAAAGCACCATATTCGTTGACCCATGCCACTTCAAGCCATGCGAAATCGCCAACCTTGGCTATCGGTTTCTGGGTTGTAGCTACTGGGCGTTCGTCCTGATCGAGATAGATAAACACTTCGAGTTGGTCTCCTATCTTGGCATCTTTAGGCACATAGCGTGCTGGGAGGAGTATCTCACCTTCATCACCTCCATCAAGATACAGACCGAAATCAACGGCCTTGACAATCGTCAGTGTATTATAGTCACCGAGTTTAATCTTCATTTATTTCTTCGTTTTGTGGTTGTTCTATTGTTTGTTCTGCCGCGCTGTGTTGATCTGCTACAGCGTATTGACCTTCCACTGGTTGCTCCGACGGTTCAACAGTTTCGGGCTGTTCCAACTCTCCGTCACGCAGATGTATGGTACGGTCGGTAAGCGTGGCAAGTTGTTCGTCGTGGGTAACAATGACAAAGGTCTGTCCGTACTTGTCGCGCAAATCGAAAAACAGCTGATGCAGTTCTGCCTTGTTTTTCGAATCGAGCGATCCACTGGGTTCATCTGCCAGTATGACCGTAGGATTGTTGATCAATGCACGTGCCACCGCCACACGTTGTTTCTCACCGCCACTAAGTTCGTTAGGCTTGTGGTTGGCTCTGTCTGCCAGTCCCATAAACTGTAGAAGTTCAGAAGCTCGCTGTTTGGCTTCGCTACTTGATGTGCCTGCGATATAGGCTGGTATCATGATATTTTCCAGCGCTGTAAATTCGGGCAGCAGTTGATGAAACTGAAACACGAAACCGATATGACGGTTGCGGAAGTCTGCCAGTTTTTTGTTAGACAAACTCGTCACGTCGATTCCGTCTATATGTACCGAACCAGTATTAGGCCGGTCGAGCGTTCCTATAATCTGCAACAAGGTTGTCTTGCCGGCTCCGCTTGGTCCTACAATACTGACCACCTCACCTTTTCCTATGGTGAGGTCTATGCCTTTGAGCACTTGCAGTTTGCCAAAACTCTTGGTGATGTTGTTGATAGCTATCATTTCTTCAGAAATTTCTTTGTTCGTTGTTTGTTGATCCAGCGCAGGATAGCGTCATAGATACTGCTTTCCTCATGGTGCTGGGCCTCAGTAAAGGTCATATTCTCCTCCTTGATGTCACCATACTGATCGGGGAAGATTATCATTAGATTCTTGCCCGAAAAATGTTGCATAAGCTCATTGGGCAGGCGTTCAAGTGCAGATTTATAAGAGATGGTTCCTTTACGGGCAGTAACCACTACAAACATGTGGTCGTTGCGTATGGTCTCTGCCAATCGGGGCAGTTCGTTCCAATGTGCCATGTAGGTATATTCGCTGCGCACACTGGGATGCCAGTTGGTGATGTATTCTCTGATGAGTGCCAACGACTCTTGACGTCCATGAAACTCTATACGGCAATCAAGATTTCCTGCCATTCGGCACAAGCGTTCGAGCCAGCGATGGAATCCGGGTTCAAATTCTGCTCGCGACGGGACGACCACTTCTATGCGACGCAGCGTATTGAGGGGTTCTATGAATCGTGTGAGCACAATCTGTCGGCTCAGTCCATTATACAAGCTCTGTATGAAATCGCCCCAGAATTTGGGATTGTTATCGGTATGAACGTGCATACCCATGATAATTTCTGAGGCTGCAAACTCACGGAAGGCATGCTTGATGCCATTGGCTATGTTGGTGGCAAGGCGCACTTGGGTCTGCATCTTCACATCATAACCGCTGGCACGTTGTTCCAGTTTCTCTAACAATTGCAATCCATGTTCCCTATTGATGGTTGCTTTTTGGTCATCATACACTACATTGAGCGCCACCAATTCACGATTCAACTTCTGGTTGCGCATCATCACCGCAAGTTCGAGAAGTTGCGGTGCAATCTCAGGATACTTCACACAAAGGAAGATGCGCTCATCATCGCGCTGCTGATTGGTCAGAGGCAGATGTGACTTATCGCACAACACGATTTGTCGGGCTGCCTGTTCGGTGGTCATCGTACTGATCAGACAAGTGACGAGTATCATGATAACTACGCCGTTGAGTATCTCGTTGTTGACCAAATACACACCAGGACTTATCTCCAAACGCATGCCAACCAATACCATGGCGATGGCACCAGCCGCATGGGCGCTGGTCAGACCAAACATCATACGGCCTGCAACCTGTGGCAAGCGGAACAGCAGACTCGACAGATAGGCTGCCACTGCCTTACCGAAGGTTCCGAAGAATGCTATCATCGTCACGATAAACAGCATGTGTGGTCCTTCAAACAGACTGCTCACATCGATAAGCATACCCACTCCAATCAGGAAATAGGGAATAAACAAAGCATTACCGATAAACTCTATGCGGTTCATCAGAGGCGATACGTGGGGAATATATCGGTTAAGTATCAGTCCTGAGAAAAATGCGCCAACAATACCTTCCACTCCTACGGCTTCTGAAGCCGCAGCACTTAGAAACAATATAGCCAATACAAAGATGAACTGCATGACGGCATCACTATAGCGACGCAGAAAGAAGCGGGTCAGTTTTGGAATAAGCCATACGCTGACACCACAATAGCACACAAACTTGGCAAGAAACAACAGCCAGAACCCTACCCCCACATCTTCTCCATAGGAAGCTGCCAAGGCTGCCAACATAAGGAGTGCCAGAAAGAGTGAGATCATCGACGAACCGACAGACAGCATGACACTCGACTCACGTTGCAGTCCGTAGCGTCCGATTATGGGATAGGCTATTAGTGTGTTCGATGCCATGATACATCCCAGCAGGAAAGAGGCTTGCGAGGAGTACCCTAAAATATGCTCTGCCATAATCCACGTAAGTGATAGAGGGACGAAACAGGTCAGCAGTCCGAATATCAAGAATCGGTTGCTATTGCGTTTCACACTCTCCATGTCCATCTCAAGGCCTGCGAGAAACATAATATAGAGCAATCCTACCTTGCCAAACAGTTCAAACGAATCGTCGCGTTGTAGGATATTGAATCCGTATTTACCCACAATCATTCCCGCCAACACCATACCGATGATGTGTGGAATGCGCAGTTTGCTCATAATGATAGGGGCAAACAGGATGATGAGCAGCACCACGCAGAATATCAGCGTGGGATCAGTAATGGGGAAATATGATAACAGCATCTGCATATTTGTCTTTACAAGGGTTCAAAGGTACGAATAAGCGAGCGAAAAACCAAATATATTTGAGCTTTTCCGAGCGAGAGTACCTAAAATCCGCAGGATTAAAGGTACGAATAAGCGAGCGAAAAACCAAATATATTTGAGTTTTTCCGAGCGAGAGTACCTAAAATCCGCAGGATTAAAGGTACGAATAAGCGAGCGAAAAACCAAATATATTTGAGCTTTTCCGAGCGAGAGTACCTAAAATCCGCAGGATTAAAGATACGAATAAGCGAGCGAAAAACCAAATATATTTGAGCTTTTCCGAGCGGGAGTACCTAAAATCTGAAAGATTAAAGGTACGAATAAGCGAGCGAAAAAATCGTTTTCTATGCAAATAGATTCAAGTTTTTACATGATAAAAAGTACAAGAATGTAACCACCAACAGGGTTTTAACCAACAAAAACAAAAGAAAAAAACACTTTTTCTTTGCATTCTGCTCACATAATCGTACCTTTGCACCCGGATATTCAACATAACCAAAGAAAAAGATAAATTATGAAAGTAGCAATCGTTGGCGCCAGTGGCGCCGTAGGACAGGAATTTCTTCGAATACTCGACCAGCGCAACTTCCCTATGGACGAGTTGGTGTTGTTCGGCTCAAAGCGCAGTGCAGGTACCACTTACACATTTCGTGGAAAAGAACTGACCGTCAAATTGCTTCAGCATAACGACGATTTCAAAGACATCGACATCGCCTTTACATCGGCAGGCGGCGGCACCTCTGAGGAGTTTGCCGAAACCATCACCAAGTATGGTGCCGTGATGATCGACAACTCGAGTGCATTCCGTATGTGCGACGATGTGCCCTTGGTAGTTCCCGAAGTGAATGCCGAGGATGCCCTCAACCGTCCACGTGGCATCATTGCCAACCCCAACTGCACCACTATCATGATGGTTGTTGTGCTCAAGCCCATCGACGATCTGAGCCATATCAAGAAGATTCACATCGCTTCCTACCAGAGTGCATCGGGTGCTGGAGCTGCTGCTATGGCAGAACTGCAACAGCAGTACAAAGACCTCATCGAGACAGGCAAGACCGATCACATCAGTAAGTTCCCCCACCAGTTGGCATACAACGTCATTCCACAGATTGACAAGATGACACCCAACGACTATACCAAGGAGGAAATGAAGATGTTCAACGAAACTCGTAAAATCATGCACTCGGATGTACGCACAAGTGCCACCTGTGTACGTGTATCATCTCTTCGTTCTCATTCTGAGAGCGTATGGTTTGAAACCGAGAGTCCGCTTACCGTCGAACAGATTCGCACAGCACTTGAAGCAGCTCCCGGCGTAACCGTTAAGGACGATGCCCAAAACTACGTATATCCCATGCCTTTGGAGAGTGCAGGCAAAGACGATATCTATGTAGGACGCATCCGCAAGGATCTTGCCGACGATAATGGCAACACCTTGTGGCTCACCGGCGACCAGATTCGCAAAGGTGCCGCCCTCAATGCAGTACAGATTGCCGAATACCTTATCAAGGTGGGCAACGTAAAATAACCCGAAGGCATCCCGAAACCATCCCGACCACTCCGTCACTCAATAATGATGTGACATTGTGGTCGGTTTTTCATTGATGGCGGGTCATTTTATAGATTTTCATCTTGTATCGATTATACGCTAAATAAAGAACGAAGATGCACATAAAAGAAAAGCACTTGCAACTTCTTCCAACTCTGCAGAATGCTTTATTGGCAGTGGCAGTGTTCTGTTATTGGATGTGGATAGCTCCTCATCTCTTATTTTACCGCGAAAGCATGCAGCTTTTTCTTTGGACAGAAGACTATCTGAGCGAACGCCTTGCCGTGCCGGGTGGATTTGCACAGTATCTTGGCGAGTGCATCGTGCAGTTGTTTCTTAATCCTGCCATCGGCGCTGGTTGCTACGCCTTGATGGCTGTCATGACCAAGATCATTTCAGCCCGTCTTCTGAGTTCGGTTATAACCGACAAAGTACGCTGGTCTTGGCTTACGCTCCTGCCTCCGCTGGTCTTGTGGTATATTACTACGGTGCCCACCATACCGATGACAGTTCCCGTAGCATTGTTGCTGACCATAACCCTAATGGCAATACTACCCGACAACCCTCGCAGTAGTATGTGGCTGACTATTGTCCTCGTCCCTACGGGCTATTGGCTGTTAGGACCAGCCATCGTTCTGTTACCTCTCTACCATCTACGCTTCCTGCATAGAGCACAGCGATTTCACATCGTTACGGTAGTGCTTGGCACTTTGCTGTTGTTGGCAGGTTCCGTAGTGGCGAGCAGTCGCGTCGTGGCTTATCCGCTCCGCATGCTCGTCCAAGGCATCGACTACCATTGGGCTCCAGAGTTGATGGGCGACGAGGAGGAAATGATTTACGACATGTTGTCCAGACGTCACCGCTGGGCAACGATAGCCAACCGCTATAATACCCACCCATCCGACAATCCTGCCATTCTGGCTGTGGCGAAATTTGCCCTTTATCATGAAGGGATGATTGAACGGCAAGAACTTCTTCAGGGCCTTGCTCCCTCTTTCCGATCCCAGAACTCCATCCCGGCCATGCAAATGATTAGCGAGGTATATCTTCGTGTGGGATTCATCACCATGTCACAACGCAATGCCTTTGAAGCCATGGAGGGCATTCCCAACTGCAACAAGAGTGCCCGTTCACTGTATCGACTGGTAGAGACTAACCTGATTACTGGGCAATATGAAGTGGCGCTAAAATACATCAATATACTTGAACATACACTCATGTATCGTTCCTGGGCAAATAAGATGCGCCGTCTGGTGGAACATCCACAACGCATCCGGAATCATGTGTTCTATCATGAACTGCAACTGGTCTATAATGCCACTCCAGATGCATTTTTCTAACTTCCAAGCATACCGCAAATGAACAAATATCTTCTATCAGCCTTCCTATTGCTCGTCTTAGCGTGCTCCTCCACACCTCACGATGTGCAGGAGAGCAATCGTCTGCCTAAGATCTATCCCGACTATATTGACGTCACCATCCCTGTCGGTATCGCTCCCCTCAACTTTGCCATAGCCGATCCGCAGGTAACCACAGTTGACGTAGTGGTAAGAGGTGCCCATGGTGGCAAACTGCATGCCAATGGCAAGGATGCCGACTTCAACATCAAAGAATGGCATCAGTTGCTCACACAGAATAAGGGTGCAGACCTCTACGTGGAAGTATGTGCCGAACGTGACGGTAGGTGGACCCGTTATCGCGATTTCCGTATCCACGTCAGCAACCAGCCGCTCGATGAATGGGGACTAACCTACCGCCTCATCCCACCTAGCTATGCCATGTACAGCAAGATGGGAATCTACCAGCGCGACCTTTCCAATTTTGAAGAGACGCCTCTTATCGTCAACACAGCCATCCCCAACCAATGCGTCAACTGTCATACACCCAACCAAACCAATCCAGACCAATATGTCTTTCATGTACGTGGAGAACATGGAGCTACAGTCATTAGGAGAAATGGGAAAATTGAACTTTTGAAGGCAAAAAACGAACTGTTGGGTGGTTCGATGGTCTATCCCTATTGGCATCCGAAAGGGCGTTTCTGTGCCTTCTCCACCAACAAGACCTTACAGATGTTTCATGCTGCAGCTAAAAGCAAGCGCATCGAGGTCTATGATTCCGAATCAGACATCTTTGTCTATGACACTCAGAGACATTCTATCCTTCGCGACACACTGCTAATGAGAAAGGAATGGGCAGAGAACACGCCTGTGTTTTCTCCTGATGGCAAATGGTTATATTTTATCACAGCGCGTCGACAAAACTATCCTGCCGACTACAATAAAGAACGTTACAGCCTCTGTCGCGTGGCTTTCGACAGTATGTCGGGACGTTTCGGAACGCAAGTAGATACACTCATCAACGCTAGGACAATGGGCAAAAGTGTCACATGGCCTCGTCCTTCCTATGACGGCCGCTATCTCCTATATACTCAGATTGACTATGGCTACTTCTCCGTATGGCATCCTGAAAGCGACCTCTGGATACTTAATCTGAAGACCATGCAGACCTATCCGCTCACAGCAGCTAACAGCAAGCGCACCGAGAGTCTTCATGCCTGGACAAAGAACAGCAAATGGTTTCTCTTCACCTCACGGCGCGACGACGGACTCTATACGCGTATCTACCTATCCTCCATCGACCGCCAAGGAAGAGCCACCAAACCTTTCATGCTTCCCCAACGTCATCCAAAAGAATATTATCGACTGTTGCTTTATTCCTATAACACGCCCGATTTCACCCTCCGTCCTGTAGATTCCGATGCTTTCAAGCTACAACACGATATCGAGAGTGAACACCGGATTTCAACACAAATCAATCAGTAGATTACCACATCGTATTATAGCAGAGGCTTCGACAGATAGCGTTGAAACATCATTTTATAGGCTGCGGCCTTCTTCTCAAAAGCCAAAGGATAGGCACGCGAAGAAGATGGCAGCCTATATAGTTCCACCTGCAGAGGGAGCATGATATGGCTATTGACCTTCGGCACATGGGCTATACCCATACGCTGGCATATTGTCTCAGCAGCTTTCTCGCCCGTCACCACAATAGCTTTCAGCATCGGCATCTGTGCCACAAGTGCCGCAACGTCAGTCTGCTCCACCACTTCAAGATACTTATCGCTGGCATTATCCTTCAACCGTCTCACAGCTGTTGCGGTATCAAAGAAACCGATGCCATACTTTTCGCAATGGCTGACAATATCATCCAATCGGAATGTCTTGCGCTTTTGATCCACAAAATGCTGTTTGTCACCATAGAACACCTCCCCCTCTATGCGCCAATGGTCGTTGATGAAGTTGGGATAATAGAAGTCCATACACCACCTTTTACGTTGGGGAGGAAAGCTGCCCAAGAATAATATTTCTCCCCGTTTCGGCAGAAAAGGTTTCAACGGATGCCACTCCACATTGTCATCCGTACTATCTATCCGCGCCAGATGTGCGCTATCAAGCCAAGAGCCTTCCTTTACCATTCGTCTTTATTTTTATGCAAAGGTAGTACAAACCGAGCGAAATACAAAAGGAAACCGAGTTTTCCTTTTATTTCCAAGTTGTGGTCTATCTTGAACAAGTTAAGTAATAGTCACTTGTTAAAAAAACAAATTAAACGCAAAAAAGTTGTCGATAGATAGGACGCGGATGAAAATTATTTATTAAATTTGGAGCTGAAAAACAGATTATATCCCTTCATGGGGTATCATCCTAACCTATTTAACTAAAAATACAAAGACTATGGAATTACCTTTTGCTGAATCTTGGAAAATCAAAATGGTGGAGCCTATCCGCAGAAGTACTCGCGAAGAACGTGAACAATGGATTAAGGAGGCGCACTACAATGTGTTTCAACTCAAAGCCGAACAGGTATATATCGACCTGCTAACCGACTCTGGAACTGGATCTATGAGCGACCGACAATGGGCTGCCGTAATGCTGGGCGACGAGAGTTATGCAGGTGCAACATCCTTCTTCAAGCTCAAAGAGACCATCACTCGCCTTACTGGTTTTGAGTATGTAATCCCCACCCATCAAGGCAGGGCAGCAGAGAACGTACTCTTCTCATACCTTGTGCATGAAGGGGACGTGATACCAGGCAACTCTCACTTCGACACCACCAAAGGACATATTGAAGGACGTAGAGCAACGGCACTCGACTGTACCGTGAACGATGCGAAAGACACGCAACTCGAAGTTCCCTTCAAGGGCAATGTCGATCCTAAGAAACTTGAGGCAGCACTTGAGCAATACGGCGATAAAGTACCATTTATCATTGTGACCATCACCAACAATACCGCAGGCGGTCAACCCGTATCCATGGAAAACCTAAGAGCAGTTCGTGCCATTGCCGACAAATACGGCAAACCGGTGCTATTCGACTCTGCTCGTTTTGCCGAAAACGCATACTTTATCAAAACGCGCGAAGAGGGTTATCAGGACAAGAGCATCAAGGAAATTACAAAAGAAATGTTTGCACTCGCAGATGGAATGACCATGAGTGCCAAGAAGGATGGTATCGTCAATATGGGTGGATTCATCGCCACAAGACGCCAAGACTGGTATGAAGGAGCCAAAGGTTTCTGTGTACAATTTGAAGGTTATCTGACCTATGGTGGCATGAATGGTCGCGATATGAATGCTCTGGCAGTTGGTCTCGACGAGAACACAGAGTTTGACAATCTGCAAACTCGTATTCATCAGGTAGAATATCTGGCATCTTTGCTCGATGAGTATGGCATTCCTTATCAGCGTCCTGCCGGTGGACACGCTATTTTCGTTGATGCACCAAAGGTGCTCACCCACGTGCCGAAGGAAGAATTTCCGGCTCAGACACTCACGGTAGAACTCTATCTTGAAGCAGGTATTCGTGGTTGCGAGATTGGTTACCTGTTGGCAGACCGTGATCCTGTGACACGCGAAAATCGTTTCAACGGTCTTGATCTTCTGCGTCTTGCCATACCGCGCCGTGTATATACCGACAACCACATGGCTGTCATCGCAGCAGCTCTGAAGAATGTGTATGACCGCCGCCAGCAGATTACCCACGGTGTGCATATTACATGGGAAGCACCTCTGATGCGCCATTTCACCGTGCAGCTTGAGAGAATCACAGACTAACCACTTAGCGTTCTCCTTGAGGCACAACTCAAACGAGGCGAACTTCGTTGACTTTCCCCCACGTTCGGAAAGTTCGGTTCTGCTCATTTGGCTTAACGAAAACAGAAGGCTGCCATTCCCCCATCAGGTTTGGCAGTTTCTCGTTGCGCCTTCGATGGTTTCTCGTCATTTTCTCGATCTTCTTTCGTCCTTCTCTCGTTCGAAATTCGTCCGATCCTCGTTAGGTTCTCGTTCGGTCTTCGATAGACTAACGAATAAGCAACGAGAGACGAACGAGAGACGAACGAGGACCTAACGAGAACCCAACGAGAACCGAACGAGAAGCTATCGAGAACTGGTCGGGTGTAAAT
>Ga0129310_1001715_pt1 | contig 18223 bp, 13 predicted proteins | sample Go1ome_2_FD_94433 | JGI IMG/M metagenome (GOLD analysis project Ga0129310, IMG submission 94433) | Western lowland gorrila individual fecal microbial communities from Wisconsin, USA - Go1022A metagenome | ecosystem: Host-associated > Mammals > Digestive system > Large intestine > Fecal | place...
CGATTACCTAAAAAACTTGCAAGCCTTGGTTTTGGAAGACGAGCGACGCCAGCGCAGAAAACGCAGGTAGTTCAAAAGCTGAGGCAAAGACATTCTCTGGATATTCTTCTCACAATCGCTCAACTGCCCCGTGCCACTTTCTACTATCATCTGAAGCGGATGAACAGTGCAGATAAGTATAAAGCTGTGAAAGCGGAGATCACGACCATCTACGAAAACAAAGGAAGATACGGCTATCGCCGGATCACGGCAGAACTTCACAAGCGCAATTTCCTCCTGAACCACAAGACTGTCCAGCGGCTTATGAAGGAGTTGGGCTTAGTTTGCCGTGTCAGGATGAAGAAGCATCGCTCTTATAAGGGAGAAGTGGGCAAAATTGCGCCAAATCTGTTGAACCGGAACTTCCGCGCCGAAAAGCCGAACCAGAAGTGGGTCACCGATGTGACAGAGTTCAGTTTGTTTGGAGAGAAGCTCTATCTCTCTCCCATCCTTGATCTGTGCAGCAGCGATCTGGTCAGCTATACCATCTCTGACCGTCCTGTTCTGAGTATGGTTACGACTATGCTGGATAAGGCTTTTGAGAAGATACCGGATGGAACCGGGTTGATCCTTCATTCTGACCAAGGCTGGCAATACCAGCACAAGCAGTACCAACAGATGCTCCGGGAGAAAGGTGTTCGCCAGAGCATGAGCCGCAAGGGAAACTGTCTGGACAATGCCGTGATAGAGAATTTCTTTGGCTTACTCAAAAGTGAACTGTTGTACTTACAAGAGTTTCAGTCTATGGAACACTTCAAGCAGGAACTCGTTGAATATCTGGATTACTACAACAACCGCCGCATCAAGGCAAAGCTAAAGGGCTTGCCGCCTGCAATTCACAGACAGCAAGCCCTTTCGGCTGCTTGAACAATTTTTACTTCAGAATATTGTCTAACTTTTTGGGGTCACTTCAGATGGGGATGGTTGTTCTTTTTGCGCTTTTTTGACGGTTGAGAAAAACAATAGTCAAAAAATCGGGAGGCATTATGCAAAGTGGAAAGCTAACGTACATAGGTTATGTGCTCTTACAGAGCTTTTTCTATGCTCTTTGTAATCCGCTGGCCAAAATTGCTTACAGAAGTATCTCTCCGCTATGGTTGCTTGCAATTCGCTTTTCAGTTGCGGCCGCACTGTGTACCGCTTTTTGGGGCAAAAAAATGCTACACGAAGTAAGGAAGTTAAGCCCTTCTGTTTGGCTGGGGTCCTCCCTATGCTGTGCAGGTGCGTTTATTGCAGGGAATCTTGCCCTTGAGTATGCATCTGCGACAAATGTCGGTTTTATTATTTCGTTGTCTTTTCTCTTTACGCCGTTTTTTTCATTCGTAGCAATGCAAAGAAAAATTAAGCTTGGTCAAATCGCGCTGCAAATGGTCACGGTACTTGGCATGTTCCTACTGTGTTGTAATGGTGGACAGTTTTCGTTTGGCTTGGGCGAACTTTTGGCGCTGGGAAATGCGCTTTTCCTGGCGGGCCTTTTGGCGTTTGGAGAATCTGCGAGCAAGCGAATGAGCATTTGGAGCGTTACAACGCTTCAGATATACGCAGCGGCAGTCTTTTGCGGGCTTTTCGCGCTGGCGTTTGGTGGTAATGTTTCGCAGCTTTATGCGGTGACGTGGGATGCGTGGCTGATTTTGCTATATCAGATACTGTGCTGCACCTTGGCTGCCTACTATTTGCAGAATGTGGCAGTTAAGCATTTGTCCGCTGTGACTGTATCGGCGGTACAGTGTACTCAGCCGATTATAACAGTGGGGCTGTCCTGGTTGATGCTTGATGAGTCACTGTCCACAACCGGGCTAATTGGCGCGGGAATTATCATGGGCTGTCTACTGCTGGACAGCGTATTGTCAAAAAAGCACGGGAAATTGATTTGACGAAAATTTGATTTTGGACAGGTAGTCTATAGATAAATAAGAAATGTTACCGATTTGTGATTGGGAAGAATGGACACAAATGTAGGTGATCAAGATAACCAGCAAGATCATTTTCTGTGTGCGTCCTTCTTTTATCAAAACATATTTTACAAAAGGAGAGATACGCAATGGGCAAATTGAGATTTACTTTCGCAGATGGCAGTTATGTTATTGGCTCCGTATTGGAAAAAGAGGAGCCTGAGTGCAGCGCAAAGATCTATGAACTGGTAGCAAATGGTCCTGTTAGGCTGGCGTGCTACAATACAGTTTCTACTGGCGGCTTCATCGCGGGTTTTCCACGCCCACCTAAGGAACCCGTTCTTGCAGGTACGCAAGTTGATGGTATCGGCAACCACAATAAGATTATTTACGATTTGATTCCCGGTGAAATTTGCTGGACGGGCTGGAACTTCTGGTTCAGTTATCTGCCAAATACCGAGCCAGTCGGTATTGGAGGGCCTGTAACGGTTATTATTGATCCGGAATATATGGATACATATATTGCCGCATGCAATAAGATCTGGGAAAACCAGTATAGTGAGCATGTGCTTCCTGTAATCGTTGTTGAAAAGGAGGATAAGTAAGATGGCTATGAATTGGAGAGAAGTCAAAAACGAAATTGAAGCCGAGATTGACAAAATCTGGTTTGATGAGCCACTGGAACTTACGCTTTCCAAACGTGGCATTTTCCCGAGCGGCGCTGGTGCCCATGCCCAGGCAGCGGGCAACTTTGTGTTTTTATTTGCTGATACGCATGCAATCGGCGGGTTCGTAATCGAAGCACCAATGTATACTTTCCTGAGCGATCCAAACTTCACGCTGGAGCATTGTAAGACAATTTTTACGGCAATTAATATGAATAAGTGTCGCATTATGGGGGCAAATCATGGCCCCAATAGCAAGTGCCCTGCTGCATGGTTAAATATGCCGAAATTCCAGAAGTTCTATCTGGACATTGAGGCATGTCTGGATACAGTTAAGACCAAAGAAGAACTGCGCAGCCTGCTCTGGAGTTGGTTTAACTATGTTGACCGATTCAACAAATGGGTTTACGTTCTCTTCCCATGGGACTTAATCGGTAAGGAGATTCCTCTTGTTACCGGCAAGGACATTTCCGAAAAAGACCTTGCCCTGTGCGAGGAGGCTGGACTGTTCTGAACAGAACCTTAGGACGGTTATCTGAATGAGAAAGGCAGGAGGGCGAACGGAATAGAACATCTCTTTTCCACTTGTCCTCCTGCTAGATAAGAGCGGTCGAGTGTGGCCGCACGGCAGTTACAACAGAGATAAAACAGAGTATGTATACCATTACATTTTTTGGGAGGAATAGAAAATGAACGACGCAACCACTAACGAAACAAAGAAAGGCGGATGTGTTCCCCTTTGGCAAGTCGCTGTTCTGTTTATCTTCTTGCTCGCATCAATCCTGGTTTCTACAAGAATGTTGGGAAGTTCTGCGCATATTCCGCTTCTGCTGGCTACAATCCTTGCTACCTTTATGGCGCTCGGTTCCGGTTATAAGTATGCCGATCTTGAGGAGGGTATGGCCGAATCGATCAAATCGGCTGCACAAGCGATTCTGTTGATGCTGATTGTTGGAATCGTGGTCGGCCTCTGGATTTTGGGCGGCATTGTTCCGTCAATGATATATTATGGCCTACAGATCCTTTCTCCGTCCTTCTTTTTGGTTGCATCATTACTGATGTGTTCCGTTATCTTGGTAATGACGGGCTCCTCTTGGACCACTATCGGCACGCTTGGTGTTGCGCTGATGGGCGTCGGTATGGGCCTTGGCGTTCCGAGCGCTATGACCGCCGGTGCGATCATCTCTGGCGCTTATTTTGGCGATAAAATGTCTCCACTCTCCGAAACTACGAACCTTGCTCCTGCGATGGCGGGTACGGATGTGTTCTCTCACGTTAAGCACATGGCTAAGACTACGCTACCGGCTTATGTGATTGCGGCGATCCTGTTTACCGTGCTGGGCCTATCTTTCCGCGACCATACGGTGGACCCTGCGACCATCAATTCTTATCTTGACTGTCTCAAGAGCACGTTTACAATCTCACCCATCATGCTTATCCCGCCCATTTGCGTGATTTTGATGGTCATTATGAAGGTTCCTGCGATTCCGGGTATGATTGCTGTCGCTTTTTTGGGTAGTATTTTTGCGGGAGTTTTTCAGGGAGCGTCCATGTCGCAGATTTTTGCAGCGGCTTACACAGGATTCCGTGCAGATACTGGCATCGAAGCAGTTAACAATCTTCTCAATCGTGGAGGTCTTTCCAGTATGCTGGATACGATTGCATTGATTCTCATTGCGCTTTCTTTTGCGGGAGTCTTGGATCGGTCTGGAATGATTAACGAAGTCTGTGCGGCAATGCTTAAGCGTGCTAAGACAGAGCGAGCCCTGCTGACGGCGGCATTGCTGACGACCATTCTTTGCACATTTACGACGCATGCTTATGTTACGATGGTCGTCAACGGACGTATGTACCGCGATGAGTTTAAGAAGCGCAATCTGCACCCTGCAAATCTTTCACGCATTCTGGAAGACGGCGGAACGCTTTGCTGCCCCCTGTGTCCGTGGAGTTCTGATGGCGTTTACGCTTCTGCAACGCTGGGCGTCGCGACGGGAAGCTACTGGATGTATTGCTTTCTCAATCTAATCAACCCCATCATTTCACTGATTTGCTGTCAGACAGGGTGGACGATTGCCCATATGTCAGCTGATGATGCGGAAAAGGATGTTGTGACTCTGTAAAAGAAATAAAGTCACATCTCCTTGCCGCAGACAAGAACGAAAACAGATAGGAGATTATCAATGAACAAAGTGATCCTTAACGGCGTGGATTTGAAAGTCGAAGACGTTGTCAATGTTGCCCGCAACGGTTATCAGGTCGAGATTGACAAGGACTGCATGGCGCATATCGCCGAAGTCCGCAACTACATGGAGAGTGAATGGATGCGCGATGATGCGCCCGCCGTTTACGGCTTTAACACGGGCCTTGGCAAGCACAAAGATCACAAGGTCACAATCGAAGAGAGTGATCTGCATCAGTATCGTACCGTTTTGTCCCACTGCGGCGGTGTCGGTGATCCGGCTCCCGAGGAAGTAGTCCGTGCGGCCATGTGTGTCCGCCTGAACGCCTTCTGCCGCGGCGTTTCCGGCCTGCGTCCGGTCGTCGTTGAGCGCCTTGTCGAGCTGCTCAACAAGGGTGTGCATCCCGTCGTGCCCTGGCAGGGCAGCGTGGGCGCCTGCGGCGACCTTGCCCCCATGGCTCACATCGTCTCCGTTCTCATCGGCGTGCCCCAGGCCGAGGCCTTCTATCAGGGCGAGCGCGTGCCCGCACAGGAAGCGCTGAAAAAGGCCGGCATTACCCCCGTCGAGTTCCAGCTCAAGGCCAAAGACTGCCTGGCGCTGCTCAACGGCACCACGATGTTCGCTGGCATGGCGTGCCTGAACGTGCACGACGCCGAGCGCCTGTACAAGCTCTCCGAGATCACGACCGCGCTGTCTCTTGAAGCCATCCGCGGCGAGACCCGCGCGTTCGACAAGCGCATCCAGGAGGCCCGCCCCTACGCCGGCCAGATCAAGGCCGCTGCCAACGTGATGAAGCTCGTCGAGGGCTCCACCCGCGTCACCGAGGACGCCCGCAAGGTCCACCTCGAGCACGACATCATGCATCCGCACTATCAGGAGCGCGTGCAGGATAACTACTGCTTCCGCTGCATGCCGCAGGTGCAGGGCGTCTGCCGCGAGAACCTTGACTATGTCAAGCACCTCGTCGAGGTCGAGATCAACGCCGCCACCGATAACCCGCTGATCTTCCCTAAGGGCGACGGTCACTACGAGTTCCTCTCCGGCGGTAACTTCCACGGTGAGCCCACCGGTTTTGCCATGGACATTCTGACGATGTCTCTCGTCGAGATCGGCAACGTTGCCGATCGCCGCTGCTTCACCATGTGCGACCCGACCATCAGCTACGGTTTGCCTCTGGCTCTCGCCGGTGAGCCCATCGGCCTGAACTACGGCTACAACATCATCTGCTGCTCCACCTCCGCTCTGGCCTCCGAGAACAAGACCCTGGCGTTCCCGTCCGTATGCGACAACATCCCGACCAAGGCCAACCAGGAAGACCACGTCTCCATGGCTCCATGGGCCGCACGCAAGACCAAGCTCGTGATCAAGAACCTCGAGAAGATCCTCGGCATCGAGTTGCTGCTCGCTTCCCGCGGTATCTGGATTACCCAGGATGAGTTGGGCCAGTTCAACCTCGGCAAGGGCACGTCCATTGCTTACGAGAAGGTCAACGAGCTGATCAAGTTCCAGAAAGAAGATATCTACATGGGCAACCAGTCCAAGGCTACGATTAGCCTGATCGAGTCCGACGAACTGCTCAACGCCGTCGAGGCCGCCGTCGGTGAGCTGTAATACCTCTCGTCCTTCATACAGGCAATTGGCACGCTATGCAGCGTGCCAATTGCCCTATCACATTAGTAAGGTTTCCAGCATTATCCAATTGTTATTATTGGCTTTATTTGCTATAGTTTTTATGGCGACCATTTTTCGGGGTAGATAAGATGGATACGATAGCAGAGGAAAATTTATGCAAGAACTGACAGTTTTTTTGCTGGGGCAAGGGCGATTCTATGCGGATGGTAAACAGGTTGTGCTTCCATTCAAGCAGGCTGAGGCGCTGCTGTATTACCTTCTGCTTGAAAAATCAGCATTTCGTCCCAAAATAGCAGACATTATCTGGGGAGATAGCCAAGGAGAGGAAAGAATCAAATCCAATATGCGAAATGCAATCTATGTGATTCGCAAGGCGTTCGGATCAGATTTTCTTCTTCGAGGACAGGGCAACACTATTCAGATCAATCCAGCAATCAAAATAAACAGAGATATCGACCAGTTGGAAAGGGACGATGTGAGGTGCTTTGACTTCTACGCGGGAGACTTTCTTGAAGACTTTTCCCTTAAAGATAATGAATACTATAATGAGTGGTTGCTGAATACGCGGCAGTATTTTCGCCACGAGTATCAGAAAAGACTCAATATGGCATTGCAGCAATTTTTTGCAGAAGGTAATTATACCGATGGAGAAGCAATATGTCGTCGGTTGATTGCCCTGGATGAGTTCGATGAGTCCAGCTATGCGTGCCTGATTGAAATATATCGTCGGCGCGGCGAATACTCGTCAGCTATTACCCTCTTCAATCAGATGGAAAAATTGCTGGCGGAAGAGCTGTTCCTGGCTCCCAGCAGAGAATTGGCAGATTTGATTCAAGTTGTCAAACAGGAGAGAAATGAAAAAGTCCAACAGGCGATTGCCCAGAAGCGAGGGATCATTCAACAAGGGGCGACAGTGGGCAAGCCCTTCTATGGCCGTACGACAGAAAAAGGAAAGGTTGCTGAAATAGTTACATGTTTCATAGAAGGGGGACACGCCAAAAGTGTTGCCGTTACGGGAGAAGCAGGGATTGGGAAAACCTGCCTTTTTCAGAATATTCTCCATGAGACTGACGATGGAAGCGTACTGCTGTTCCAAACATGTTGCTATCGGGCTGAGGAGCATTACATTCTCAAACCGTGGCAAACCGTTTTTGAACAGATGAACAGCGCTCTCTGCAAAATGGGCGCTGAGACGGAGAACTCATTTTTCCGCACAGCGGTATCACATATTTTCCCGTTTCTGTATAGCAATCAGTTTGAGCCGATTGATCAGGATGAGATTACGACAGAGCATTATGACAGCAATCAACGGGCGATTACTTATGCCTTGATCCGTTTATCAAAACAGAAAAGACTGATTTTCTATTTCGACGATCTACAATGGGCGGATGCAATGACAATTTCGCTGTTGCGGGACGTTTTGACATCTGCGCAAAATGATAGAATACTGTTTTTGCTTAGTTGCAGGGATGAAAGGCATCAGTATGTCAGTTCATTTCTTGAGGATATGCGTTCGGCGGGGTTCATCTCGGAAATCAAGTTAAAACGGTTTGGGTTCAGCGACACGATAGGACTTGCAAATATGCTGTTGCCGGAGCAGTTCAATTCCTACGAATTGCAGAGGCGGCTATTCCGCGAAACCGAAGGAAATCCATTTTTCATTATCGAGACGGTCAATAACATTAAATTCAACGGTTCTGTAGGCGACATTACGCCCAACATGAGAGATACCATCCGACTGCGTACGATGCTTTTGCCGCCGGAAGAGAAAAATATACTGAGCCTGCTCTCCTTTTTCTTTGATGGAGCGACATTTGATATGCTGCTTGCACTGTCGAACAAGGAAGAGTACGACCTTATCAATATTCTTGAATCCTTGATGGGAAAGCAGTTGATCCGCGAAGTCAAGATGTCAGACGAGGTTGTGTTCCAATTTGGCCACCAGAAGATATTGGAGTATGTTTATGGAGAACTTTCCATGACTAAACGCCGGATTCTGCACGAGAGAATAGCGGCATGCTTTGAAAAGCAGCTTCATAATGACGGCAGAGATGCTCCGGTTTACGCAAAACTGATGTATCACTTTGACCGTGCGGGCAACCAGCGCAAATATCTGAAGTATCACATTGAGTATGTTTATTGCTATCTGAATTTGTCACACGAGTATTATCCAATTCTTGGCGAGAGACCGTTCTTGACAGGACAGTATGACGAGTTGAACCTGCCGGATACAAACAAGGATGCGATTTTCCGCTTGCTGAATAATATTAAAGGACTTGTTGAAAAGAATCTTGAAGAGTTTAGTGACGAGGACGGCAGAGGATTTCTCTCTGATTACTACCATATGATGGGCCGCTATCATATCCGGAAGGTTGAGTATGTGCAAGGAGAACCATACATACGCCGCTTGATTGAACTGAACAGAGGCGTAAACACGGAACAGTGTCGGAACAATATGATTAAAGCGTACCGTCAGTTGATTTGTATCTATATAGACCGCTACGAAACGGATAAGATGCGGGAAGTGATTGATGCGGCGGTGGAAGTCTTGAACGAGAACAGCAAGGCGGAGGAAAGGGCAATCTGGCTTCGCCTTTCCGGGCTTTGGGCAATTATGTCGGGGCGGATTAGGGAAGGCAGGGAATACCTACATACAGCAGTGTCCATTTTTGAAAGTTCCCCAGAGAAGCAAACATACCTTTTCAATCTGGCCGCCTCCTATGCGTGGTTGGGCGAAGCGGATCGAAAAAGCATGAATTATGTGTCTGCAATGCAATACTATCAGCAGGCGATAAATATTTGTACGAAGAATTATCTTACGGGCGGCATCGCGACCTTTTATACTTATGCAGGGCAGGCTGCCTTTGACAGCGGCGATATGGATGAGGCGGACTACTATCTGTCTCAAGCGGTGGAGCAGTTCAATAAGGTTGAGTTAATGTGGGGGCGCGGTATTGCTTTTGCGTACTATGGACTTCTGCATATTGTCAGAGGACGCGATGAAGAAGCAATCAGCCTATTTGTTAAGGCGGAAGACTATGCGCACAGGTTAGATAGCCGTTATGAGCTCGGCGTTATCAACCGAATCTATGCACAGCTTTGTCGCAAAGTGGAAAAACAACCGATGCATTACAGTGCTATTGCAGAATATTTGAAAGAGAAAACAAATGTTTACTATCATAGAGCGAAAGCGTGCTTGGAAGAGGTCTTTTCCCCTGTGGACCATATGTACCTTGACCAGATAGAAAAAGAAAGAAAAGAAAAGTCAAATCAGGAGGAACAATATGGCGGATAAGACTTATAGGATACAAATGACGTTGAATCATGAGCGGCGCACATTTTTTGTTACACAAGGGGAGACGTTGCTACAGCTTTTGAGAGAGCAGGCACGTCTGACGGGTACAAAAAAGGGATGTGACTTGGGGGAATGCGGGGCTTGCACGGTCATTATGGACGGGCGTGCTGTCAATTCCTGCTGCGTGTTTGCGCTCTGTGCGGATGGCAGTACAGTGGAGACCATCGAAGGAATCGGCACCCCGGAGCATTTGCACCCGCTGCAGCAGGCGTTCATCGACGTGGGTGCGATCCAGTGCGGCTTCTGTACACCTGGCATGATTATGGCGGCAAAGGCGTTGCTCGACAGCAATCCTCACCCAACGGGCGAGGAAATCCAGGCGGCCATGTCAGGAAATCTGTGTCGCTGCACGGGTTACACGAAGATTGAGCAGGCTATTGCGGTGGCAGCGAAAGTTATAGACGCATATGCAAATGGAAAGGAGACGCGGACGTAATGGAGGAACGTAATTTTGCTGTCATCAACCATGAGACTCCGCGTCTGGAATCCATTGACAAGGCGACCGGTTCTGGAAAATATACTGACGATCTTTCCGTGCCCAATATGGCGTATGCCGTGCTGGTGCGCAGCCCCTACTCCCACGCGAAGGTACTAAGCATCAACATGAGCGAGGCGGAAAGGGTGCCGGGCTATCTTGGTTGCGCGCTGCCTAAGGATTCACCACAGGTATATTTCAATTGCTCGGGTAACCCGCCGTCTCCGCTGTTGATGGCGGACGAACGGGTGCTGACGGATGAGCCGCTGGTGTTGGGAGATCGCGTGGCAGTTGTTGCGGCGGAAACGGAGACAGCTGCTCGTGCCGCCGCCGAAGCTGTAAAGGTGGAATATGAGATCATTGCGCCGGTACTGGATGTGAAGGCCGCACTTGCCCCAAATACCCCCGCGCTCCAGCCGCATATTGCACTGGACAATATCATCCAGCGACGCGATGTAGCGCAGGGGAATATTGCCGCGGGTGAGGTGGCATCTGACAACATCATGGGGGACCGCTTTGTTACTCCTGCTATGCAGCACACTACCATTGAGTTGACGTGTTGCGTGGCGGACTTCAGCGACGGCGAACATATCACGATTTACAGCTGCTCACAGACGGTTTTTCAGGAGAGACGCATCCTTGCAGAGATCTTTGGTTTAAAGGAATCCAATGTCCGCATCATTAAACCGCTCGTCGGCGCTGGTTTTGGCGCACGCCAGCAGTTGCACGCGCAGCATGTTGCGGCGCTAATCTCGCGCAGGATTGGTCGCCCAGTTAAACTGCTCTACACGCGTGAGGAGGATTTCTACTCCGTTATGCGCCACGCCTCCGATGTTGATCTGCGTATCGGCGTAGATAAGAGCGGGAAGCTCCAGCTGTTTGACACGACCTTTCGCCTCAATGCTGGTCCCTACACTACGCATACGCCCACAGTTGTTGCGGCGGCAGCGCGCAAGCTACAGTACAATGTGCCCAATTATTCCTTTGTAGGGTTGAGTGTTTTTACTAACCATATCACCGGCGGTGCATTTCGCGGCTACGGCAACACACAGCTGACCTTCGGACGTGAGATCCTAATGGACCGCCTTGCACAGAAGCTTGGCATGGACCCTGTGGAGTTTCGCCTGATGAACCATGTGCAGGTGGGACAGTGCTTCCCCTGCGCAAGCATTCCCGTGAGCAGTAATGGTATTGAGGACTGTGCACGCCGATGCCAGCAGCTCCAGAGGGAGATTGACAGGAGAGAGCCACTGATTGACGATGATGAAATTCGACAAGCTTGGGGCATTTCGTTCAGTTGCCACGGCTCTGGTCCGTCCTCTAAGGAGGGCCTTAGTTCGGCAGTTATCATGGTCAACGATGATGCGACCGTCCAACTGCTTGTCGGTTCATCTGATATAGGCCAAGGCAGCGAGACAATGGAGTCCCAGATTGCGGCAGAAAGCCTCGGTATCTCGCTGGAAGACGTACATATTAAGGCGGCGGATACCGGCCTTACGCCCTACGATACAGGAACCTTTGGCAGCAGCCAGACCTTTATCTGCGGCAATGCCGTAGTGCGCGCCTGTGATGATCTTAAGAGGAAGATCCTCACGCAGCTGCGCGTGATTTATCCCGATGCGGAGGTAGAGCAGCTCGGCAAGAGATATCTCGTTGAAGCGAATGGGGAAAAGACAGAAATGACCTTTTCCCAGGCGATTCACAAGATCATGTTTGACCCCCATGGCTGCGTGCCCATTGGCGCGGGTACCTACAAAGCGGCAGCCTGCCCCAATCCATTTTCCGTTTGCTTTGTCAAGGCGGAATACTATAAAAAGCTCAACGCCTTGCGTTTGCTTGATGTCATTGAGGTCGTTGACGTGGGGACGCCCATCAATCGTATGACCGTTGCAGGCCAGCTTGAGGGTGGCATTGCACAGGGAGTGGGTTATGCGCTTTACGAGCGCATGGAGATCAATCCACGCTCGCACCGGACGCTTTCCACCGATTTTCTACATTATCGTATTCCGCAGATGGGCGATATGCCGCGCACGCATGTGGACATGGTCTCGAGTTACGATCCATACGGTCCTCACGGGGCCAAGAGCGTCGGCGAATTGGCAACGGTACCGGTTGCTCCCGCTATCGTCAACGCGGCACGGCGCGCCAGCGGTATGGAGATCAACAGCCTGCCGTTGTGCGATACATTTGTTATTCTTCCGGCCAAGAGAGGGGGCGTGAAATGAGCGGACAGATTCTAACAAGCCTGAGCGAGACGATTCTCTCCGAGCATCCAACCTATATTGGCGGCGGTTCAGATATTATGCCGTTGCTGAAAAACGGGGTGCGCGACGATAGGAACTTTGTTTTTTTGAAAAACGTTCCGGAGTTGCACGAGTTGTGCGAACAAGATGACTGGATTGTCATAGGCTCTGGCGTTACGCTAACCGAGCTTGCCGAGAGCGCATTGGTCAATAGGCGCTGCGCCGCTGTGGCACAGGCTGCGTCTTTGACGGCTTCGCCGCAGATCCGCAATATCGCCACCCTCGGCGGTAACATTATGCAGGATCGGCGCTGCATTTACTTCAACCAGACACAGTTCTGGCGTAGCGGCCTGCCCTATTGCTTCAAAACCGGCGGCAACATTTGCCACCAGATTCCCAACTCACCTGTATGTCGTGCAATCTACTACTCTGATGTCGCCACTGCGCTGATTGCGCATCGCGCGGAGGTGGAGTATATGGAAGACGGCATCGTGCAACGCACGGGCGTGGATGTGCTTGTTGCGCGTCACATAGTCGCCAACGGTCTTTCCTGCCGTGAGCATTTGCCGGTTCTCATCACGCGCTTTTTTATCCCTGCGATGGCGGAAGGCGGCCGGAGCAGCTTTTACAAGTATGCTATGCGCTCGACTATCGACTTTCCGCTCATCAACTTTGCCCTCTGTTGTGGCGATGGGGGAGTGAGGTTGGTCGCCGGTGCGGTCGCGCCGCAACCGGTGGTGCTGGAAGAGACAGCAAAATGTATCGATACCGGTGCTTTGGCCGAGGAAGTATGTGCAAGTGCTGAGAAGGAGCTGCGTAAGCTTGCTCTGCCGATCAAAGAGGCTTGCATTTCTCCAACAATCAAGAGACAACTTTACCGGCAAGTGGTGATGCTGCTGTCTTCGAACGGATGAGATATTGTATTTGGGGGAGCAGGTATGGAAAAGAAAACAATGGGGCTGCTTGCAGTACCGAAGCAGGGACGGCTCTGCATTTACAGTGAGTTCTTTTATGGCCTGTGTATCGGCGCGTGGTCAATCGTTTTGTCATTTCATCTTACGGCCTGTGGTGTGAGTGAAGAAGAGATTGGCAGGTTGCTGAGTCTCGGGTATTTGGCAACAGCAATTGTATCCTTTTTTGTTGGCCAGGTGGGAGATAGAAAAGGGTACCCTTTTGTTATGGCTCTCGGTGCAGTTATGATGAGTGTTGCATTGTTACTGATCGCGTTTTCACGCGTGCTGTTCCTGTTCTATTTTGGGCATTTATTATACTGCATTGGACTTGCCTGTGTTATGTCCATGGAATTTAATCTTCCGCTCAGCCTAGTGCCAGAAGAGCAGCAGCAATACTGTTATAACCTGGTGCTGATATTATATTTTTTGGGGAGTATTGCGGGGGGGGCGGCGTGTAGTGCCGTGTTTTCCATGATGAAGGGGAGGGAAGACGCTTACAGAATCATATTACTGTTGTGCGCTATGGTTTATGTAGGACTGTCGGCCTTTCGCGGAAGGATGCCATGTATAAATCCGCGAAAGTTGGATACGGCGGGTAAAAGCGGTATAAGGAAGTGCTTGGAGGAACGTAAGATACCATGGTACCTGCTATATGGTTTTTTGTCATTTGGTACTTTTACGTTGGCTACGGGTATGCTCAGCCTTGTGCTCCGTATATGGCACGGTATATCGGATAGCGCGGTGGGATCTGTGTTTGCAGCAAATTCTGTGATGGGCTGTATTGCTTTGATGCTGCTTCCTGCACTGATTCATAGATTTAGACTGCAAAATATTTCAAAGGCTGCGCTGCTTATTCAATTTGCAACATTTTGCCTTATGACCGTCATGCCAACGCCGTTCTTTATACTGCTGTTGTTTTGCCGGACGGCAACCTGCAACATTTTGTACACGAGTGTTGATGGCCCCATGCTGCGCTCCATTTCCCCAGAAAAGCGAGGAGCTTATGCGGGAATGCGCGTATTTGCAAATTATGCTGGGATGAGCACAGCTTCTGTTTTGTCGGGCTGGTTTGTTTCAAACAGACTGTTTGCGCCGATGTATTTGACCTGTGCAGGTATGGCGCTTGTGTTGGCGGTGGTCTATCGTTTTTTTTGCTATCCCTATCTGAATGAATGACCGGAAAAAACATCTGGTGTGTATCCACACATTGCCGATGTAATGATTCGGTTTTGAGATTATGATAAACCGATTGACAGCGGGAACATTCAGATTACTCCGATTTATTGCGCGGATCATATTCTTGACACGACTCCACCTTTTTTCGAGGTTCATGCAATGAGGAGGGCCGAGGAAGAAAAACGTCTTTGCGGTATCCACGGCGGTCTTGACGAAGGAAACGTGACTGGAAGTGATAGCGCTGTTGCCTTCGCACAGAAGAAGCTGAACGCTGTTTGGAATATCATTTTTACCATGCCGGTGTACCGTGACCTGAATATGGCCCTGGAGCTCAGCTATCATTTGCTGGAGAGACTTTACGAGCAGAAAGAGAAATGGGCACAGGTGCAGGATATACACTCGGAGGGGCATGAGATATATGAGCGCATGATCGATGATCTGGTGCACTTTGCAAACAGAGTGTGGGCACTTCGTTTGCAGCTCAGGATCATGACGGAGAAATACTTTGAGCCGTTAAAGCGGAGAAACAGCGCGACTTACGGAACGGCGTACTCGACCTTCTACGCGGATATGCTCCGAACCGGTGCACTGCTTTTCGGTGAGGACTTTGACCAAAAGTTTTCTGTAGAGATCGACTTTGTCCCAATGATGCGGAAAGAAAACGAGAGAGAGTTTTTCGTTGCAGAGAAGACGACCTTTAACTATTTACATGATTTTCTGAGAACGGAGTTCTACCGTGGGCTGGCGATCGGGAACGCACCGCGGCGGTGTCATAACTGTGGAAAGTATTTTCTGCTGACCGCCGGCTACAACACCTGCTACTGCGGCAATATTGCACCCGGCGAGACGGAGCGAACCTGCCGGAGGGTGGGAGCGCACCGCAAGGAAGCGCAGGGCAAGGCGAACCGCAGTCCGGCCCGTGTGGAATATGACCGTACCTATAATCGACTGAAGCAGAGAAAGGTCCGAGGGAAAATCGGCGTGGACGAGTGGAACGCCGCTGTTGCGAAGGCAATGCAAGTGCTGGAGCAGGCGGAGCGCGGAGAGCTCACGGACGATGAGATGCGGGAACGGTTTAGGGAGCTTTGAATTGAAAAAAGGAGCTGCTTCTCGATCAGAGAAGCAGCTCCCTTTTTATTTGGATACGGAAACCACCGGCTCTGCCGGTGGAGGCACCTCGCAAAAGCTTTAGCTTTAAGTATCGAGCGAAGCGAGCTACAAGTAGAAGTCTTGATAAAAGAATTAGCCACAAGTAGAACATAAATCGCCCGTTTACGGGCTGTAGGGCAGAAAATGCAAGTGAAATAAAATTCAGTGCTCCTTGAGGGCATCATCGGCTTTCAGATGCTTTCTTCGTAAGCGTCAAACCTCCCCGCGTATAAAAAGGCCGCCATCTCAAAGTGAGCTGCTGCTCAGCGAGATGGCGGTCTTTTATTTATGAGGCATATAGCATTCTTTCGGGGCTCTCGCGGGAAGCAGCTTTTCAGCCCATGTTTCATCAGTTTCGCTCAGTTGCGGCGCGTTTTGCAGAACACACAGCAGATAACGGTACGGATCAAGGCCATTCTCCTTCGCCGTTTCAATCAAGCTGTAGATCATGGCGCTGGCCTGCGCGCCACCGGGCGTATTGGCAAAGAGCCAGTTCGTCCTGCCCATCACAAAGGGCTTAATGCTGCGCTCGGCACGGTTGTTGCTCAGCTCCAGACGGCCATCCTCCAGATACCTTGCCAGGTACGGCCACTGCTCCAGCAGGTAGTGAATGGCCCTGCCCAACGCAGATTTCGGCGCGGTTTTCGCCTGCATCTCATTTGCCCATGACAACAACGCGTCTAAAACAGGCTTTGCCTGCTCCAGCCGCTTTTCATATCGCTCCTCCGGTGTCAGCTCTGCAAACGCCTGCTCCAGCTTGAAAAGTCGGGAGCAATAGCATTCGCCAATCGCTGCCGGAGCGTCCTTCTGCATCTCCTTGGGCAGCGTTTGCAACGCCTCGTCAAATTTTCGCCTCGCATGTGCCCAACAGCCCACTACGCGAATGCTGCCCGGCAGTCTGTGGTATCCCTGGTATCCGTCTGCGTGCAGCCATCCCGAGAAGCCTTGCAGGAAATATTCAGCATGCTCCGCTTTTCTCGTAGGCTGGTACTCATACAGCACAACCGCCTGTTTCGCGCAGCCACTGGTGCGGTACAGCCACATGTAGGACTTGCTGGTGGAGGAACGTCCCGGCTCTTTCAACACCTGCAAGGTCGTCTCGTCGGCGTGCAGCACCGGCTCCCTGCAAAGCTGCTCGCGCAGCGTATCGTAGACCGGTCGCAGCCACTTCTCCGAGATGTTCAGCAGCCAGTTGGCCATGGTCTGCCGGGATAGCCTCAAGCCCTGGCGGTTAAACTCCTGCTCCAGACGGTACAGCGGCGAGTACATGACGAATTTTTGCGTTGCCAGATAAGTCACCGCCTCCGCAGAGGCAAAGCTGCCAGGCAGCAGCGCAGGCTCCTTCGCCGCCTTCACAATGTTGGCTTCACCGGTCTCCTGCTCGCAGTTCTTGCAGGCGTAGGTGTAGTACACGTCCTCGCGCACCCAGAACTCTGCCGGTTTCATCATTAAGCTGCGGCGGACTTCCTTGCCAATCTCCACCAATTTGCTGCCGCAGGCAGAACAAGTTCGTTCGTTCTCCGGCAAACGGTGCTCCACTACCTCGGTGGGAGTACCATCCGGAACAACATCCAGCACATTGCCGGACTGCCGTTTGCGCTCGTGCGCCTTCACGGTGATCTGCTTCTCTGTGGCGGCTTTGGTGCCAAAGGCGTAGGCCTCCAGCTCGTTGTAGGTCAGGCTCAGCTGCTCCATGACCATCTGCTCCGCCTGTTCCGAGGAACGGCCAAACAGCTTCTTTTTAGACAGCTTCAGCTGCTCCAGCAACCACTCATTTTGCAGCGTCAGGCTGGTAATGACCTGCGCCTGTTCCTGTTCGCGGGCGGCAAACTTTGCTTCCAGTCTTGCATTCCGCGCTTTTTCCTGCTGCAAACGCTCATATTCCGCACGGGAAATGGTCACCATTTCTTTCGTGTTACTTGTCTGCATTTCTCTGTTTTCCATGTAAACATTATACCACAGAATGCGGCAAAAAGCCAGTGTTTTCAATGGCTTCCGCCTGCTTTGTTTGTTTAGACAGCAGTCAATCCCGTCACTGGGTGGTGGGCTTTCGGCTGTTCGATTTGCAGTCCCTCCATGAGCCAGCGGTACTGCTGCGGTGTTAAAGTCTTCACCTCGGATTCTGAGCGCGGCCATTGATACGCGCCCTGCTCCAGTCGCTTGTACAGCAGGATGAAGCCATCTTTTTCCCAGTACAAGCCCTTGATGCGGTCCCGCCGCCGTCCGCAGAACAAAAATAATGTGTTGGTAAATGGATCCAGTTCAAACTGCTGCTGGACGAGCCGCGCCAGGCCATCTATGCCTTTACGCAGATCTGTGTAGCCGCAGGCGATATAGACTTGATCTGCACCGGTGAAATCGTTCAGCATAGGCGCAGAAGCTCCACCAGCAGTCTCAGCTGTTCCGCGTCACAACCGGGGTAAATGTCCAGACTGGCCTTCCCAATATGCAGTGTGGCGCAACG
>Ga0129310_1001716_pt1 | contig 18218 bp, 13 predicted proteins | sample Go1ome_2_FD_94433 | JGI IMG/M metagenome (GOLD analysis project Ga0129310, IMG submission 94433) | Western lowland gorrila individual fecal microbial communities from Wisconsin, USA - Go1022A metagenome | ecosystem: Host-associated > Mammals > Digestive system > Large intestine > Fecal | place...
CATCAGACACTATTTCAGTATTAAATACATTGAATTATCCGTAATCGTGGTTCGTTTACTGAGATATATAAGGTTTAAAAACCTTTATTTTTCAACAAAAAATACTTGATTATATGAGGAGGTAATTTAGTATTAAATGGAGGTGATTCAGATCATTATTCAGCAGTTGTCGCTTTAGGACAATTTACATTTAATGGTGATTATTGTAAAGTAACTAGTCCTTGTCGAGCGCTAGATGTCCATGGAGGAATTATTTTGGGGGATGATTGTTATATAGAGTCGCCAAAAGGGGCAACCATAGGTATTTATTCTATTTATGATTCTAATGGTTCCGAATGTAAGGATGTAGAGCTTAGAGAACATACTAATATAATGAAACCTAAAGACTCAGATGGTGAAGATAAGACTAAAGATCAGTCAACAGGTGGTCAGGGAAATGAAGCGCAGTCAACAGGTAGCCAAAGTGGTGCTACACAGTCAACAGGTAGTCAGGGAAGTGAAGCCCAGTCTGGAGAAGAAGTAAAGAGACAGAATGAATGGGTAGATGGTAAATGGTATGATGCTGACGGAAAGCAGGCATACAGTGGTACTATGAGCTGGAAGAGTAATGATAAAGGCTGGTGGATTGAGGACAGCGAAGGCTGGTATCCAGTAAGTCAGTGGCAGAAGATTGATGGCAAATGGTATTACTTCACAGCCGATGGCTATATGGACTATAGCGAGTATCGAGATGGCTGCTGGCTTGGTTCAGACGGTGCCTGGGTAGAAGATTACTACGGTGGAACATGGAAGCAGGATTCATCAGGTTGGTGGTATGAGGATGCATCAGGCTGGTATCCACAGAGCCAGTGGGTATGGATTGATGGCGTAAATTATTTCTTTAACGCTAGAGGATACTGGAAATAAAAGAAACTATAAAGTAATAGATTAAGGAAATGCAGTGGACATGTTTTGTTCCACTGCATTTTTATTTATATATGACAGGAGTGAGAGCTAAAAAATTATATAATCGGACTAAATTATGAACAAACTGTAAACATGAACGAACGTTACAAAGGTTATGTTAACGAAATATTAATAAAGAATTTCGTAAATGTGACGAATTTATGAACAAACTGTTGACACACGATTTTAGATGTATTATATTCAAACTCACATACATGTGAATTATAAATGACCATAGTGAAGGAAAAAATATATGGTAAAAGGTTAAAAGTTGTTGTTAGTTTTAAAAAGGGGGATGATTATGGAAGGAAGTTATTAGGTCGATGACGATTATGTGAAGAAACATAATTGTCTTTTTTTCGTTGGACGGAATAACACATTTTATGATTGGTAGTTTGAAAGAGATAAAAGATTGGTGAGATTAATTATGAAAAGAAGGACACTTAGTTTATTGTTAGTGCTTTTGATCATTTTATCGTCAGTAAGTACAGTATCAAGAGCCGCCTCTGGTACATGGAAAAAGAATAAAAAAGGCTGGTGGTGGTACGAATATGCAGATGGCTCCTACGCTGAGAGTGAGTACATCGACGGATACTGGATTGACAGTGATGGTTGGTATGACTCAGCCTGGAATGGATCATGGAAGTCAAATGATACAGGTTGGTGGTTCCAAAGTGGAGCTTGGTATCCAGTGTCAGATTGGCTTAAGGTAGATGGTCTATGGTACTACTTCAAAGAAGATGGATATATGGCGCATTCTGAATGGATAGGTGACTATTATGTCAATGAAGATGGAGCCTGGGTTCCTGGTATGCAGAGGAATCAGGCGCAGCAGGATACATCTCAGACAGATAATGGTCAGTCAGCTTCGGATTCTTCAAATGGTAATACAGGCGCTAATAATACGGGAAGTACTGGTAATAGCAACACTGATAAAACAGGTGATACCGAAAAAAACAAAGGTGATAGTGATAATAGTAACAAAAATAGTGAAGGTTCTAATATATCAAACACCAGTGACTCAGAAGTTGATATTGCTAAAGCGAATGGCTTCCCAACTGTAGAAGAAGTTATAAATTCCACTGAAGATATCAGCAATGAAGAAGCGCTTGACAGAGGTTATATAACACCTCAGAGCTTTGGCGCGGTTGGTGATGGAATAAATGATGATACAGAGGCTTTTCGAAGGACCTTTGCAGCAGCATTTGAACAGGCCTATAACACATCGACCGGATGGAAGCATTGTAGAGCAATATATATTCCGAGTGGAAATTATTTAATAAGCGGAACTGTTATTGATGAGATGCTCGAGACTGAAGGTGGTACTAAGGTTCGCTATGCAATGTTTGAAGTGAAGGGTGCAGGAAGAGAAAGTACAAATATTACATTTACCGGAAATGTTCTTTTTGATGATCAGGTTCATGATGAATCAAGGGATAAGATGGATGAATACTCGTGGAAAACTCCGATTTTTGCCTTTACAACATTCAGTGATATTGGTTTTAAAGGTAATCAGACAAATACCTTTATGAATGCCAGAGACAGTAGAAAATATCTAAAGGATGAAAATGGTAATACTATTTTAGATGAAAATGGGAATCCTCAAAACTTTGGAACAAGTGATGGTGCACAGAGATTACAGTTTATTTCATGTAGCTTTTTTAACTGGAATAAGATAATTAACATCATACATTCGACTTGTCAGCTTTCAGAGGTGACATTTGCATATTGTAAGATAGCAGATTGTGGAAATTCTAGTAACGAATGTTGTCTGTTTACAATGAATTGTTCTCAGGCTGTAGATTGGAGATTTGATTATACGGATATTGAATCGATTAATGGAGAAATCTTTCATTATATAGAAGGGGCAAATGTATGGATTAATGGAGGATCCATTATTATGAATAGTGGAACCGCATTTTTCTTTGATTTTTCTACCGGTTCAAGAAGAGACTGGGCGGGAGAATCCAATTCGCCACATCTGTTATGCACCGGTTCATTTTTCGAAATAAGATGTGACAAAACACATGGGTATGATAGTGGTCTGCTAAAAACCACTTCGTTCTATGAGGGTTCACCTAATGTAGTATTTAGATCCTGCAAGATGGGTACGGGCTCAAATAATTCACCGCATTATCTCGAAATTGATGGTGCTGCAGAAATACTGTTTGATAATTGTTATGACTGCAGCAAAATCCAGGTTTCAAGAAATGTAGGAAATATTAACAGATATATTAATCCAAGACTGAGATTTATAAATTGTTCAGATGTAAATGTAAATACACTCGCTACAACATCAACAGCTAATACGAATGAGAAATATAAATATATAAATGCTTCGGATTTTGGTACTAATAACGTTCGTGTTTCTGTTGATAATACATACGATTTCTATATAAGAAACAATAAGCAGGATAATCCAAATGATAACAGAGCGCCTTATTGGCATAGCACTGTTGGGTTAAATCTGTGCAGACAACCGGTAAAGCTTTTACGTGCTAATGCAGAAAAGGATAAAGATGGAAATGTTTTACCGAAGTTATTTAAAACCAAACCATATGGATATGTGGAAAAGATTGAAATTACTATTCCGGCTAATAATTATGCAGGAACTATGACAATCTATGATAGTACAACTGGAAAAGCTATTGGGGAGTCTATTCAGCTAAAGTCCAGTGAGAATAAAAAGTATGAATTAAATGTCGGGGCGTATATTGAAGAGTTCAGAATTGAGTTTTCTGAAACTCCGCCGTATCAACCAAATATCAATATGGATATTATAAAGTATTAGTTTATTAATTGTATTTAGATTGAAGTATTAGAAAGGAATATATTATGAAAAAAGTAATAAAGCAGTGGGTAGCTGTTATTTTTACGGTGATCATGTTATTTACCTCTTTTTCAAATGGGATTGGTCCGAAAAAAGTATATGCGGCGGGTTCCATTACGTATATCGCACATCAATATGTCACTACGAAGAACACTGACTATGGTTATATTATGGAGCCTGATAAGCCAGGTACTTATCCGGTTGTGATTATACACCATGGGCAGAGTTCCTATAATTATGTGAGGGAATATATTCAAACAAATATAACCGACTGGGTAAATAAGGGGTTACTTGAGCCGATGATTGTTATAACACCATGTGTCCAGGAGGCAACCTATATCGGAAACGATACTTATGTTCAGCAAAAGACGCCGGGGCTGCTTCAGAAGATCAAGGATGGAACATTTCAGAATATGCTGGAGTATGCAACAATTGATACAACCAAGAAGCCTGCACTCTGTGGATATTCGCTCGGCGGAGCAATGACGGCTTATGCCGGAATGAAGTATAAGGACAGTTTTTCTTATCTGGGAATTATAAGTCCCGGAATTCAGGCACTCTATCCGGGAAGCGATGGAAATCCGCAAAACTGGATTCTGATGGATGAGGATACCAAAAACTATCAGTTGACAACAGATCCGGATCATCTTTTTATGATCTTTTCCGGCCGCGGCAGTTCGGATATCATCTATGATGATGTGGCAAATGTGCATATGACGGAATACGGCAGAGCTGCAGGATTCACTCATGTTACATGGAAGGTCGGTGAACACAAGGCTCAGGGCGGTTTTGACTGGAGTCTTTTGTATTTCCTGTATACCTTGCAGCATGGTAAACAGCCGTCCGGTGAACCATCTGATGAAGTGCTGAAAAAGGCATTCGGAAATGATAAGAATTTTTCCAGGACCGTGTATCATCCGGGGGATCCTGACAACCGGGAAACCATCACTGGACCGATTACTGGCTTTGGTGATGAACCGCTAGAATGCGGATATAAGCTTTATGCGAGTATACCTAAATCGAATGCCAATAACACAGCCAGCGGTGGTACGACTGGACGAACTTCTTTTTCATATCGTTGGTACAGGGATGGACAAAGAGTAGAGTATTTTTATGAAGAAGGAACCGGAAATAAAAGAAGTAATACAGTGAGGGAGTATAAACTTACGGAGGAAGATATAGGACACAAGATTACCGTTGAGGCATATAATAGCGTTGGAGTGCGAAAAGGCGTGCTGACGTTTACCACTTCGGATGTTATCAAGAAAAAATCTTCTGTAGCTGCACCTAAGAATCTTACAACGACGCCTGCAACTGGAAGTCAGAAAAACGGAAGCATTGGCAATGTGACAACAGCTATGGAATATGCATCTAAGACAGATAAATTTACTACATGGAAGTCCTGTACCGGATCATCTGTTACCGGACTTGCGGCCGGTGAATATCGCGTTAGATATAAAGAAACCGGTGCAGCCCTCGCTAGCCAGGCAGCAACAGTAACGATAGGGTCGAACGGAGACGGTAACGTAACACCGGAAACGCTCACAGGTACGGTAAAGATTTCAGGCACGGCAAGATGTCTGTATAAGCTGACTGCAGATGCATCCGGAGTGAATATCTCTAATCCAAAATATCAGTGGATGAGAGGGAATACCGCAATCAGTGGTGCAAATTCAACAGAGTATACTTTGCAGAAAGAGGATATCGGGCAGCAGATCAGCTGCGTGGTTACGGATAAAGACGGGAAGAAAAATGGTAAAGTCAGCAGTTCCAAGACAGAGGTGGTAAAGAAAGCGTATGGTCCTGACGTACCTCAGAATCTTGTGGCAGTTGATTGTACAAAGGGATTGAAGAACGGTAAAATCCTGAATGTAACAAGTGATATGGAATATGCAAAGGATAATCAGGACGGCCCTTACACAGACTGCAGTGGTACGGAGATTACTGGACTGGAGGCAGGCACTTACATTGTCAGGGTTAAAGAAACGGACACAACCTATCATGGTGGCATGGCAGTTGTAACTGTCGGAGAAAAGGAAATGTCTACAAGTGATGTTCCGGTGATTGAGTCAGCTGTTCCATCTGTTAGCAATAATACAGTTGATATTGGACAGAATTATAGTATTACTGTAAATGCTACAGGGTCTAATCTGACTTATCAGTGGATGTGGCGTACAGATGATTTAGGTTGGGCAACAAGTAAATGTCCTGGAAATGATACAGCAACTATTACTCTTGAAGGTAAAAGACCAGTTGTATATTACAAGTGTGTAATATCAAATGAGGCTGGAACTGTTGAAACAAATGAAATACCTATATATCTTGCAACACCAGGACTTACATCATCAGTAGGTGATACAGTTGCAAGAGGTCAGGCATATACTATCAGCTCAAATGTAAAGGATTCAAGATTTACATATAGCTGGGAATATAACAAGCATGATGATAAGGGATGGCTTCCAAGTCAGGTTGCAGATTGCAATAAAGATACATTACACCTTGAAGGAAAAAATCCAGTGATCACATATAGATGTACTATCACATATCAGGATGGAAATAATACATTTACTGTAACATCAGATGAGATAACAATTACTATGCCTGAATAGCTTTTTTTAGGAAATGCAGTGGACTTGTTCCGCTGCATTTTTTATGTTAGACTGAACCTTGGGTTTGTGACCTAAACATGCACATTTTAAAGGTATGGAGATTATATGTAGGAGGGAACTAATATGACCACCGCACAGATCGGAATTATTGTTTCTATTGTTATCTATCTTGTAGGAATGCTTATAGTAGGTTTTCTTGCGTCGCGTAAGACGAAGGACGTTGGCGACTTCTACTTAGGTGGAAGGAAGCTAGGCCCATTTGTAACTGCAATGAGTGCAGAAGCATCAGATATGAGTTCGTATCTACTTATGGGTGTTCCTGGACTTGCTTACTTTTCGGGTATAGCAGATGCTGGATGGACCGCTATAGGACTCGCAGTTGGAACCTATCTTAACTGGCTCTTTACAGCAAAGAGACTTAGAAATTATACAGCAAAGATAGACGCTATCACGCTTCCGGAGTATTTCAAGAGAAGATTCAGAGATAAGAAGAATATCACACTTCTCATAGGTGCGCTGGCTATTATCGTATTCTTTGTTCCATACACAGCTTCGGGATTTTCAGCTTGTGGAAAGCTGTTTGCACAGCTCTTTGGAGTTAATTATCAGCTTGCCATGGTGGTTTCTGCAATCATCATAGTAGGATATACAACAACTGGTGGATTCCTTGCGGCGTCCACAACAGACTTCATTCAGTCAATAGTCATGAGCTGCGCTTTGGTGATTGTACTTCTGTACGGAATTCATAATGCAGGTGGTATGGGTGCAGTGATAGATAATGCAAATGCACTTAAGGGCTATCTTGATATGAATGCGACTCATTTAAATGCATCGTCAGATAATGTGACGCAGTATATAAATGAGGCTGCTCCATATGGTCTTTTCAGCAAGATTACAATGTTCTGCTGGGGACTCGGATACTTTGGTATGCCACATATCTTGCTGAGATTCATGGCTATCGAGGATCCTAAGAAGTTAAAACTATCTCGTAGAGTAGCGTCAGTATGGGTTGTTATATCACTTGGAGTAGCAACATTTCTCGGAGTAGTTGGACGTGCTATGACAGAGAACGGAGCACTGAAGCTCCTTATGGATGAGACAGATCTTACAGCTACGTCTGAGTCAGAGAAACTTATAGTAGTTTTGGCTGACCATATATCCCAAAATGGATTTGGCTATGCTCTTATAGCCGGACTTATAATCGCAGGAATTCTTGCATCAACTATGTCGACAGCAGATTCACAGCTTATAGCTGCTTCATCAGCTGTTTCTGAAAATATCATTCAGGATGTATTTAAGATAAAACTTAGCGAGACGGCAGCTATGCTGACAGCTCGTATAACACTTGTAATAGTTGGAGTACTTGGAGTTATCATCGCGTGGGATCCTTCAAGTTCAGTCTTCAATATCGTATCCTTCGCGTGGGCAGGATTCGGTGCGGTATTTGGACCAGCTATGCTGATGTCACTCTTCTGGAAGAGAACCAACAAATATGGTTGCATCGCAGGGATGATTGCAGGAGGAGTCACGGTATTCATTTGGAAGTACGGAGTTCGCCCTATGGGAGGAGCTTGGGACCTCTATGAACTGGCTCCGGCATTCCTGGTAGCACTTATCTTTATTCTAGTGGTATCACTCGTGACACCAGCGCCGGAAGAAGAAATAACAAAAGAGTTCGACGAAGTCGCAGCCATGTAAAAAATGAGTCACCTTGTACGTCCGACGTAAAAGGTGACTCATTTTTAGATATTTTCGATTTGCCAGTCGATTGGCTCTGCACCGTGTTCTGTGAGGAACTGATTGGCTTTACTAAAATGCTTACATCCGAAGAATCCTCGATATGCGGAGAGTGGTGATGGATGAGGAGCTTCAAGAATCAGATGCTGAGGATTATTCAGCATCTGTTTTTTGCTTCTGGCGAAACTTCCCCATAACAAGAAAACGATTGGCCTATCTTCCTGGTTAAGAGCGCGGATTGCGGCATCGGTGAATTCCTCCCAGCCTTTTCCCTGATGAGACGCCGCTCTATGTGCTTGAACTGTTAAGACAGCATTTAGAAGCAGCACACCTTGTTCGGCCCATTTGACTAAGTACCCATTGTTAGGGATATAGCAACCGCAGTCGCTTTCAAGTTCTTTATAGATATTTACGAGCGACGGCGGTATCTCGACGCCTGGCTTCACGGAAAAGGATAGCCCGTGCGCCTGTCCTGGCTCGTGATAAGGGTCCTGCCCGATGATGACTACCTTCACTTTACTAAGCGGTGTTAGGTGAAATGCATTGAATATATCGTCCCCAGGCGGATATACAGTTCCACTGGCGTAAGCCTTTCCAACGAAGTCGAAAAGCTTCTTATAATAGTCCTTCTTGTACTCTTCTTTAAGGGCCTCGGCCCAGTCATTTGTAATTGGTGGCATAATTCTCTCCCAATATATGATTTAAAAGATAGTATATCACTAATTAAAAAATTGACAAAGAATAAAGTGATATTTTATGATATTATTTTAAGCATAGTGAATGACTAGATGTAATGTAGAAAACTGGTATAAACTCTTTAAGAAAACTACTAGATTAGTGAAAGACCAGTACGAAACTAGCAAGAGGCTAGTAATGAAGAAGAGAGAGGTAGAGGGTTAACAAATGAGTGATGTAAGAAAGACTAAGGCTGTTATTGACAGCGTGAACACAGTCATAAAGGGAAAGGATGCAGTAGTCAGAAAGGTGCTTGCTGCTATTATTGCCGGGGGACACATACTTATGGAAGATATTCCTGGCGTTGGTAAGACAACACTTGCTACAGCATTTGCTAGAAGTATGTCGCTGAATTATAAGAGAGTTCAGTTTACACCTGACGTACTTCCTAGTGATATTCTGGGTTTCTCTATGTATAATGCTGCAACCAAGGAATTTGAATATAGAGCAGGTTCGGTCTTCTGTAATCTGTTTCTCGCGGACGAGATAAACCGTACTTCGCCAAAGACACAGTCAGCACTTCTAGAGGTAATGGAGGAAGGAACTGCAACTGTGGATGGCGTCACAAGACGTCTGCCAGATCCATTTATCGTAATCGCAACCGAGAATCCATACGGCTCATCAGGAACACAGATGCTTCCTGAGTCACAGCTCGATAGATTCATGGTTTGTCTATCAATGGGCTATCCAGCTCATGAGGACGCAGTCCAGATTCTTAAGGGAAATGCGTCTAATCCGATCTCACATGTTCAGCAGGTAATCACAGTAGATGAATTAGTTCAGCTGCGACATGAATCCAACAATATGTTTATTCGAGATGAAATATATGAATATGTAGTAGATCTTGTTGAAGAGACAAGACGCAACCAGATATTCTCAGCCGGTGCTAGTCCACGTGGTACTATAGCGCTTCTTAACATGGCTAAGGCTATGGCAGTTATCGATGGACGAGACTTTGTAACTGCAGAAGATGTTCAGGATGTAGTAAAAGATACACTTGGACATAGAGTAAAGCTTGGCCAGAAGGCAAGAGCACAGGGAATGAATATGGATGCAGCCATGAAAGCGCTCATCCAATCAGTCAGAACACCAAGGATGTGATAACAATAGTGCCATAAATCATCCATACCTCTGCTTGCAGAGAGGGATGGATGATTTTATGGCACAAAAAAACATGAGGAAGTAGCAGTTTTCATATGAAAACTAGCGGATTCCGAATGTTTTAAGGATTGCGAAAGTATCGATAGATACGCAGCAATCCTTGTTATCACATATAAATACAAATAGTAGATAAGAAAAAGAAACAATATGGAAACAAAGAGTGAGAGACAACTGAAGAAGGAGGCTCGCGAGAAGGAAAAACTCAGGAAGCCGCTTAAAACAGTGGTACATCCCACAAGAATAATCGCCTATCTGGTTCAGGTGGCGATTGTTTATTACACACACGACTTCCTAAGAAATCATTTCCTCATGCTCGTTATGTGGGTAATACTTGCACTGCCTGTCTTTGATCTGATTGCATATATCATGCTCTATCGAGGAATCAGCGTTGAACTTACAGCACCAGAGAGAGAAGTGAATCGCCAGAATGTAGGATACCTAAATCTTAAGCTTATCAACACAAGCTATATGATATCTTACGATGTAAATGTAAAACTGGATGTGGAGAATACCTTCTATAAAGATAGTAGCGCTACGATACTATCTCTTCCGTGCAGCGCGAGATCTAGTGAAGAAAAGCAGCTTCCTATAAAGTACTCGATGAATGGCATTTATAAGTATTCGATAAGTGCGATTACTATAAGAGATATGCTGGGCTTTGTGTCAGTAAAGAAGGATATCGGGCAAACTGCAGAGGTAAATGTTTATCCAGAGAGAGAGCTTGCGGCAGAAGTCGATATGTCCGATATGAATAAGGGTATGACCGAGAGTGAAGAGACAGTCAAGAAGGGACATGATTTCTCTGATGTATCTGATGTTCGAGAGTATATTCCTGGCGATAAGTTGATGAGCATCCATTGGAAGCTTTCTGCGAAGAGAGATATTCTGATGGTTAAGGATAGAGTTGCTATGTCGGATCAGCAAATGGTAATTCTGACAGAACTCTCTGGCTCTGACGAAGATGTGGACGAAGTGCTTACACTGACGTATGCGGTGACGAAGAGACTCGTTCAGGATCAGACATATGTAAGGCTGCTTTGGTGGAGTGAAGGAAAGTACTCATTTGAAGAGAGACAGATAATGAGTCTTAGTGATCTGAGAGAAGCCTTCACGTCAATCTATTATGAGTCGATTTACTATGATCCTGAGAAGACTAGAGGCTATATGCTTAGCATCTATCCAGAACTAAAGGCGTATGTAAAGGTCTGCATGAAGGATGGTCAGCCAAATGTATTAATCCTCGAACAAGATTAAAGAAAGTAGTTTATGAATAATAATGGTATATGGGAAAAACTGAATAAAGATATATCATTTAATAAGAAGCCTAAGCAGAAGAAGGCTCTTTCGGCTTGGAACAGAGAAGACAGAACTCCTGTAAAGCTTTGTAAAGGTGCTGAGATTGATGAAGCTGTCTACGATATAAGTGAGAATAGATATTTCACCCTCATCATGAAGGGCGTAATCGTCTACATGATCACGGCAGGTGGAATAGGAGCATATCTTACAGCTTTTGATATAGCATTTAACCAGATCCTTTTTAACATCGTGATTCTGGCGACAGCTATTATCTGTGCAATGCTGTATCACTCATTTAAGTCAGAAAACCTGGGCTATCTAGGGTTCTTCTCAATATACGCTATAACTATGTTCCTTTTCAGGGACTATATAAACTCTGGCTTCTACGCGGTGCTTAACGATACTATCGATTGGGCGTCGATTTACTTCAATGCCGAAGGTTTCCAGTATTACAATGAGCGTATATCCAACAGGTATGCCGCGGTAACAGTTGCGGCCTGCATCATCGGTATCGCGATGAACGTTCTACTGAATAACTATATTCTGAGACGTGCGAGATATATTGTGGCCATTGGTCTGTCGCTTTCTATAAATGTTATCGCCTTCTATATGGAGAAGGAACCTGATACATTTTATACGATTATAGTACTGTTCGGAATACTCATGACATTTTTTCTCAAATGTGGTCGTCACTTCTACCTCTGTCGAAGGGACCATATCTATGCAAGGACGAAGAATGGTATCACCTACCAGCTAGATCATAAATCGCTTCTTCATGGAATCATAATAGCGCTATGCTATATAGTTGTTGTAGTTACGCCGCTTAGCGTTATGTACAACAAGAATTATTACGACACTTTTCAGGAAGCCAGCGAGACAAAGCTTATAACTCGTGATGAATTCCAGAACTTTATTACACTTGGTTTCTTTGGAATCATAGATCATTATCCTAACAATGGTGGTCTGTCGACGGGTGAACTGGGCGGTGTAGCGGCGGTTCGACTTGATTATATGACCGATATCACGGTTCTCTATACACCATATTCGATGGATACTTTATATATCAAGAACTTTACGGGCGACAGCTACATGCCTTATACCAATAAATGGAATCAGACGGCTATCGCTAAAAATACTTACACGACTGAAGTTGCTGCGCTTAAGAAAGCGTATGAGTCTGGCGACGAGCACACGGCGCAAGGCTACATGACTATAACAAATGTGGAAGCTCCGGCTATGCCATACGAGCCTTACTATTCAGACGGCGACTCAAAACCGGTATTCTTCCGAAAGAGTCAGTCCTATACTTATTATCCACGTTTTAAAGATAGTACAGTTACTATAAAGAATTATACGCCGGATTCTGTGTATCTGGATGTGCCTAGCGAAAATGAAGAAGTCATAAAGGCGTTCATTGAAGAAGCTGGATTTGAAAAGGGCGACACCATGGATGTGGTCAATCAGGTGAAGCAGTATTATATAGAGAATATTCCTTATACCATAAGACCTGGAGCAACCCCTTGGCGAGAGGACTTCGTTAACTATTTCCTTACAAAGAATCGTAAGGGCTACTGTGCTCATTTTGCATCAGCTGCTACTCTTATTTTTAGAGAAATGGGAATTCCAGCGAGATATTGCGAAGGCTATGCAGTATCATTTAACCAGATGACCCTGAATGGTGAACTGGTGGAAGATGCTGATTATTCAAATTATTATGATGGTTACAATGAACTCGGTGAGACAGGTCTTGTCCGAATCGACGTGAGTGATGCAAATGCACATGCCTGGGTCGAGGTATATGATAAAGACAGGGGCTGGGTTGTCGTTGAGGTGACGCCTCCATCAGGCCGTGACGAGGACGAGACGACGGATAACTTCTGGGATTCCTTCAACAACATCTTTGGTGATGGCGAGGAAGATAACTCAGACCATGAAGCAAATATTAACGAAAATGTAGACCTGTCTGCTGCAGATAGAGTAATGCGTGTCATTGCATTTATCATCATAACAGGACTTATCCTGTTTGTTCTGGGCTTTATCGCACTTAAGATACTGCCAAGCGTTCAGTACTATATAGCATTCTCGAAGGCGGGCCCTTCCGATAAGCTGATTCTCAGATACGGACGCTTCGTGAAGAAGAAACGCAAGAAGGATGAGAAGTTCCGCGACAAGATGAATTATACAGAACAAATGATGTACCTCCTGCCATTTTCTGAAAGAGACCGCGAGAGAATGGTGGATATCCTGGACCGTGCTGGATTCTCGAGAAGTGGAATCTCTGAGAATGAAATGAACTTCGCTATGTCGATCCTTGATGATTTCTTCAAAGGTTTGAAGAAGAAGCCTGGCGTAAGATAAACCAGTGGTATATCAAAATGTTGTTGACATTCTTAATTACAGTGTGTTATCTTACACACATCAATTAAATAGTCGTAATTAATTGTTACGAGCCATCAAATGCGATGATGGGGAATAGTAAATGATGAAGATTCCTGATGACCATATCATCAAGAGAACTGCCGGGTGGTGCAAGGCAGAGGATATTCACATCGAACTCGCCCCTGAGCAGGTTGGGTGAATCTCTGGTATATAAGAGTTAGTAGTTCAATCCGGGACCTCCCGTTACAGAGGAAAGATATAAGAGCTACTTAGTAGTAAAGAAGTACTAAGCAAAGCCCCGTATCGATGAGTGCATGTGACTAGGTCACATGAAGTAGAGTGGTACCGCGTGAATTCACGTCTCTACAAGTGTTACACTTGTGGAGACGTTCTTTTATGTTGTTAAAATTTATAAATCATAGTAAAATAATAATTTGGAGGTAATGAGACATGAAGAATTATGAGCATTACAGAAGAGGTTATTTCATGCCACCTGTGGAGTGCACAGAGTGGGTAAAAAAGGAGTATATAGACAAGGCTCCTATCTGGTGCAGCGTTGACCTACGTGATGGTAATCAGGCGTTGGTTGTACCTATGAGCCTTGAAGAGAAGCTTGAGTTTTATAAGGAACTTATCCGTATCGGCTTTAAGGAAATCGAGATTGGATTCCCTGCAGCCAGCGAGACAGAGTATGAGTTCTGCCGCCGCCTTATAGAGGATGATCTTATACCTGATGATGTTACAATACAGGTACTTACTCAGGCCAGAGAGCATATCATAAAGAAGACATTTGAAGCTGTTCGCGGAGCTAACCCTAAAAATGTAGTAGTTCATGTATACAACTCTACAAGCGTTGCACAGCGTGAACAAGTATTCAAGAAGTCTAAGGAAGAGATTAAGCAGATTGCTATCGACGGTGCAGCGCTTCTTAAGAAGCTTGCTGACGAAGATGGCGCAGAATATAGATTTGAGTACAGCCCAGAGAGCTTCACAGGCACAGAGCCTGAGTATGCACTTGAGGTTTGTAATGCAGTTCTTGATGTATGGAAGCCAACTCCAGACAGAAAGGCTATCATTAACCTTCCTGCAACAGTTGAGATGTCACTTCCACACGTATATGCTAGTCAGATCGAATATCTTAGCAAGAATATGAAGTATCGTGAAAATGTTATACTTTCACTTCATCCACATAACGACCGTGGTTGCGGTGTTGCAGATGCTGAGCTTGGTATCCTTGCTGGAGCAGATAGAATAGAAGGAACACTTTTCGGAAATGGTGAGAGAACAGGTAATGTAGATATCATCACTCTTGCTATGAATATGTTCACACACGGCGTAGATCCAGAGCTTGACTTCTCTGATATGCCAAAGATTCAGGAAACCTACGAGAGACTCACTGGAATGGAGATATATCCTAGAGAGCCTTATTGTGGTAAACTGGTATTTGCTGCATTTTCAGGTTCTCATCAGGACGCTATCGCAAAGGGTATGAAGTGGCGTGAAGAGGATCCAGATCAAATGTGGACAACCCCTTATCTTCCACTTAATCCTGAGGATATTGGACGTACTTATGACGGAGATGTTATCCGAATCAATTCACAGTCTGGAAAGGGTGGAGTAGGATTTATCCTTGAGACAAAGTATGGCTTCAACCTTCCAAAGAAGATGAAGGAAGATGTTGGATATGCAGTTAAGAGCGTATCAGATCATGGACATAAGGAACTTCAGCCAGAAGAAGTATATGAGATATTTAAGAATCAGTATGTAAATGTTGATTCACCAATTAAGTTCATCGAATGTCATTTCCAGCAGGTGGATGGCATCAAGTGTGAGCTTACTATCGAACGTGATTGCGTGCATAAGGTTTATCATGGACAGGGAAATGGACGTCTTGATGCAATCAGTAACGCAATCATGAGACATTTTGCAGTAACATTTGAGATCGTAAATTACGACGAGCATGCTTTAACAAGAGGCTCAAACTCACAGGCCTGCGCTTATGTGGCTATCCAGGTTAACGGCCAGGATGAGGTTAACTATGGAGCTGGAATCCAGACAGATATTATTGAGGCATCAGCATATGCTCTTATCAGTGCTGTAAATAAGGCGCTTCAGTCACAGCACCTTAGCTAAAAAATAATGGAGCCCTAGTTGTTCCATTTCACTATAACTTAGAGAATGATATGGCAAATGAAGAAAAAGACAATGTAATATATGTCTCCGGTTCAGAGGAGACAAGGCGCGAGAATGCCCGCCGGAAGGCTGACAGACAGAAAAGCCGCGTTACCACATTTGTGATAGCGGCTGTTCTGTTGATTATTGTAGTGGTCGGAATCTATGTACATTTGAAGATACAGACCTACAAGGGCATAAAGGTTGTGTCTTCTGTCGAAACCGTGTATGACGCAAATGCAAATTATGCAGAGTTTGCGGACAACGTTCTGAAGTACACCCCTGATGGCGTGTCGTATATCAACAAAAATGGCGAAGTTGTGTGGACTGCCGGCGAGGACTTTAAGGTTCCTATAGCTGACGTGTGCGGCGACTATGCTGTTGTTGCTGATAAGGGCGGCAATCTGGTTGCGGTGTATGGTGTAGAAGGCGCTATTAGTACCGTGAAGATGCCATATACCATTTGCGACGTAGGAGTGGCAAAGCAGGGCGCGTTTGCAGTTATCCTAGAGTCGGACTCTACAAATTATATTCACATGTACGACAAGACCGGCCAGATTATATACGAGATTCAGACATCTATCGACAAGAGCGGTTATCCTATGGATATTGCTGTATCCGACGACGGACGCAAGCTCTTTACCAGCTACTTTAAGATGGATGGCGTAAATATAAAGAATAATCTTACTGCTTACAACTTCGATGAGGTTGGTCAAAATGAGAACGCCGACAGAATGGTGGGTGGTTACTCATTTGACGAAGAAATGATTCCTAAGGTGGAATTCGTGACAAATGATATCGTAGCCGCATTCTCTGACAAGGAGATTCTTCTATACAATATGAAGGAGAAGCCATCCGAGAGGGCAGCTATACCTTACGAAGGCGAGGCGAGCAGCGTATTCTACTGCTCAGACTATATAGGCATAATCTATCCAGATAAGAGCGCGGGTACCAGCACAGGCTACAAGCTCGTGACCTACGATCTCTCTGGTAAGGAGAAGTACAGCTACTCCTTCAATATGGATTATGATAAGATATACACCACTCCGGAAGAGCTCATTCTGACTGGAGGAAATCAGTGTCTTATAATTCAGGAAAGCGGACGCACCAAGTTTGCGTATACATTTGATGGACTCGTGAAGTCTATGACTCCATCGGCGAGCCGAAATGAATACATCGTGACCTACGAGAATAGAACCGAAACAATCCGTCTTCGCACAGAAGACGAATAAAATGAGTCACCTCCCACCTCCGACGTGAAAGTGACTCATTTTAAATGAGGAATATACATGTACTACATATATTTTGGTATTGGAGCCATTTTACTAATAAGTGCGATACTAGGACTGAAGAGAGGACTTCTAAGAACTCTCTTCGGTCTTGTTGCGTTAGTGGCATCCCTCGCTATAACCTTCTTTGTGACCCCGTATGTTTCGGACTATCTCATCAAAGAAACAGTTATAGAAGATAAAATCGAGGAGAAGATCTATTCGAAGCTCGAAGATGCCATGAAGGAAAAGGTGAAGGAGTCGCTGGAAAATGCAGGCGTCACCACCGATTTATCTAAGCTGACCGATGAAGAAACCCAGGCGTTACTGGCAGAAGATCCAGATAAGGCGACCCAGGTGCAGCTAATCGATGGACTAGATCTACCTGATGTGGCAAAGACTTCAATTATCGAGAATAACAATGATGACATGTACTCAGCACTGGGAATAAGCAGCTTCTATCATTTTATCTCCCGTTACGCAGCAAGGCAGATAGTGAAGGTCGGAACATACGTGGTCGTCTTCATCTTGTTTAGACTTGTATTTCTTCTTATAGGAGTAATTATCACCCATGTGGTAGAAGGACTCCCGGCCCTTTCTGCAGCCAATCGATTCTGCGGAATGCTTCTGGGGCTAGCAGGGGGAATGGTGGTCATATGGATATTTATGATAGTCGCGAGTTTCGTCTTTGGCGCAGCCTACGATAGTATGATTGCTCAAAATGAAATCTTAACCCTTATAGATCAGAATAACCTAGTATTATATCTGCTAACAAAGCTATAAATTACCAAGACCAGTTGAGATTAGTCTCAATTGGTCTTTTTGAACAAATGAAGTGGTCATCTTGAAACTGTTTTGGTTAAAATAACGGAGAAAAAATGGTTTCAAAAAAAAATAAAAAAAAATTAAAAAAAGTTGTTGACATACCGAAAAGGAAGTAGTATTATGAACAAGCTGTCGCAAGGAAAGACAAAAACGAAAGACAACAAAGCGACGCTTTTTTGTTCCTTAAAATCACATATTTTAAAGGCAAAAGAAATGTACTTTAACAACAGAATAATGATGACAACCCCGAAAATTCTTTTA
>Ga0129310_1001720_pt1 | contig 18206 bp, 16 predicted proteins | sample Go1ome_2_FD_94433 | JGI IMG/M metagenome (GOLD analysis project Ga0129310, IMG submission 94433) | Western lowland gorrila individual fecal microbial communities from Wisconsin, USA - Go1022A metagenome | ecosystem: Host-associated > Mammals > Digestive system > Large intestine > Fecal | place...
GGTACTTGGCGAGGTGTTTTCGAGCCTAGTACCGCTGCGAGTGATGAGTAGCGAGAGCGTGCCTGCGTTGATATGTTATATCCCAAACAACCGATTTGTAACCTGAATGTTTCGTGCGTCCGTTACTTACGCTGTGCAAGGGTGTTAGAGTTTTACATGGAGATCCAGCCGAATGCATTTGCAATGGAACTGATCAGTATGATTGCTGCAAAGATCGGGCACAGATACTGCATCATAAAGCAGAATATTTTTTTGCGGCGGAATCGATTTTCGCCCTTGAGGACTTCTTCTTCGATTGCGGCAATACCTGCTACTCTTGATATGAGAAGACAGGTTGCGATTGCTGCAATCCGCATCATAACAGAATTCGTCAGGAAGTCAAAGAAATCCAAAAATTGCATACCAATCAGTTTGATACCGGCCAGTGGACCATATCCAAGGGAAGACAGGCTTCCTAAGATGACGATCAGAATACCGACAAATACAGTTGCTTTTTTACGGCTCCATCCTAATTCATCCTCAAAGGTAGACACTGCACTTTCTGTCAGTGCAATAGAACTGGTTATGGCTGCAAATAATACTAACAGGAAGAATAGGATACCAATTCCGGTACTGAATCCCATACTTGCAAACATTTTTGGTATTGTGATAAACATAAGGGATGGACCGGCCTGCAGGGCATCCGGATCACCGCCGGAAAATGCAAATACAGCTGGAATGATCATAAGGCCAGCCATGATTGCAATAGCCGTATCGAAAATCTCTACGTTTTCGGTAGCATTTTCGATAGATACATCTTCTTTCATATAAGAACCAAAAGTGATCAGAATTCCCATTGCAATGGAAAGAGAATAGAACATCTGACCCATTGCGGTTACAACTGTCATCCAGGAGAAATTTTTCATATTTGGAACAAGGAAGTATTTCACACCGGCTAAGGCTCCCGGTCTGGTAACCGAATAGATAGTGATTATGATTGACAGGATTACCAGAACCGGCATCATGAACTTGGAAACGCGCTCAATTCCGTTACGGACACCGGCATATATGATGATGATGGTAAACAGGGCAAATGCCAGAAAGCAAAGCTCGGTTGATATGCCATTGGATATAAAGTCTGTGAAATAACCATCCTGTGCCAGTAACTGGCTGTTGCCCTGAATATAGCCCAATAGGTATTTGATTACCCAGCCACCGATTACAGAATAGTAAGGAACGATTAAGAGTGGAATGATCGCATTGATCCAGCCACCAAAAGAAAGCCATTTGGAAGAACCAAACTTGTGAAAGGCACCGACCGGACTTTTCTTGGTCATACGTCCGATTGCTGTCTCTGCAACGATCATGGTATAACCAAACGTTAATGCTAACAGTATATAGATAAGCAGAAAAATACCGCCGCCGTACTTTGCTGCCAGATATGGAAATCTCCATATATTTCCCAATCCGACAGAAGCACCGGCCGCGGATAAGACAAATCCTATTTTTCCAGAAAATGAACTTCGAGTTTGTGAATGTTTTTTCATTATAATATCCCCTTCTCCTTCATAAAGTGTTGCAATCATATGCAAAGTACAAGCATAGCATAGGATAGGGAAAAATACAAGCAAACAATCATTTTGTCAACATGGAAAAGGACATAACAACAATTCCTAAGATCACAAGGATGACACCGGTTACCCGGTTTAAGGTCTTTGGTGTTGCTTTGTTTGCAAATACAGCGGCGATTCTTGCCCATAACAGAGTGAAAAGAACGCAGAGAATCCAGACGGTCCAATCCGGCATGCCACCAATCGCGAAGTGGGATACCGCCCCGGTAAATGCGGTAAATGTCATAATGAATACGCTCGTTCCAACAGCGGTTTTCAGTTCATAACCAAGCACAGAGGTTAGGATGAGCAGCATCATCATACCGCCGCCGGCACCGACAAAGCCACAGATAAAGCCAATCATAACACCACATACAATCGATTGAATCACACGTTTTTTTGCAGAGACACGTTCCATTGCCTCTTTGGTAGTCATGACCGGTTTTACAATGAATTTGATACCTAATAAGAAGGTCATGAATACAGAGAAATTTCCCATTGTCGTAGAAGGAACCAGACTGGAGACGTAGCTGCCTACAACGGTGAAAAGTAAGACGCTTATCATCATAATGATTCCGTTTTTGACGTCTAAGTTTTTATTTTTCCCATAGGTGTACGCGGAGATTGCGCTTGCCAATACGTCAGAGGACAAGGCAATACCGACCGCCATATAAGGTTCCATGCCAAGGAAAGTAATCAGCATAGGACTGATCACCGCAGCGGCACTCATTCCAGCAAATCCGGTACCAAGACCGGCTCCCATTCCCGCAAAAAATGTAACAAGAATCATCATAAGTATATGCATATATCATTTCCTCCTGTTGTAATAGATGTATTAGTTGATTGATAAAAGACAATTATTCTAATGGGACATATTAGCACGCATGAACATAAATTGCAAACGTTTTTACAAATTTTTAATATATTGTAATACCGGATAGTTTTTGAACATGTTTTTGTATAGTGAATCTATCAAAAAGCAGAATTTCTCGTCCAATATAAGGAATAATAATTATATGAAAATGTATCAGGAGGTATGAGACATGCAGATAGAAAACAAGAGTGTGGTAGAACGTATAGAGAAATATTTGAGACGTTTAGGAACTGATGAGAAATTCGAGGCGGTTCGTGCCGATTTTGTGAAGGAATTTAAGGAAGTGGATGCGGCAGATATTATGCAGGCGGAGCAGCAGTTATTACAAAATGGTACACCGTTAGAAGAGGTACAGCGGTTATGCGATGTACATGCTGCGTTATTCCACGGAAAAACAGGGGAAGAGCAGATTGCCAATGCTGAGGCGGAATCGATCGAGGCAATCAAACAAAGGCGTCAGAATTCTGTGGAGGCATATACAAAGATAGAAGGACACCCGATCCGGACATTTGTATTAGAGAATGAGGTGTTAGAAAGTCTGTTAGTGCAATGCAGGGAGGCGATCGCACATGGTGAGATGAAGGATGAGCTATTTGACCGTCTGCGGGGGATTTCTGTGCATTATGCGAAGAAGGGGGATCTGTTATATCCACATTTAAAAGTGCAGTATAAGATTAGTGGACCATCTGCGGTTATGTGGACGGTGGATGATGAGATCCGGGATGCATTAGCGGTTTTAGCAAGAGATTCGGTAAGAGATGTAACATGGATGAACCGGCTGCAGGAAGTGTTGGTTCGGATTGAGGAAATGATATACAAAGAGCATAACATTTTGTTCCCGAATTGTACGCTCAATTTTACAGAAGAGGAATGGATGAAGATATACCGGGATTCCAAGGATTATCCGGAATGTTTCGGTGTGGAAAATGCTATTTGGCAACAGGCAGAACAATATTTGGATCATAGGAAGCAACCAAAAAAAGGTACGACAGAAGATGAGATTGTAATGAAGGGCGGTCATATGACAGTAGAGCAATTAGAAGCGATGTTGAATACGATCCCATTGGAGCTTACTTTTGTGGATGTAGATAATATCAACCGTTATTTCAATGAGGGGCCGAAGGTGTTCAAACGTCCGGGGATGGCAATCGACCGGGAAGTATTTTCCTGCCATCCGCCGAAGATCGAGCAGATGGTAAGGAAAATAATCGAAGACCTCCGGAATGGAACGAGAGATCAGGTTCCGGTATGGATGAACAAGAATGGACGTGTCATGCTTGTCACGTACATGGCAGTCCGTGACCGGAATCATGAATATATCGGAACTGTGGAAGTTGTGCAGGATATGGAATTTGCCAGGGAACATTTTATAGGAAGTGGCCGATAAGCAGGTTTGTAACTAGATAAATGATTAACGAATGAGCTGCATATCTTCAATGGTCCAGTTTTCCTGTTCCATATGATATTCTGTCTGGCAGTATGGGCAGATATGCTGTCTGACCGCATCAAAGCTGCCACCGCAGTTGTGGCAGTTTACGGATGTGATAGAGAAGCCAGGTGTTTCTGTATGGGAAATATCTTTACTGATGGTCACATCAATGCAGTCGCCGGTCTTTTTAATCTTTCCGTTGATATCGTTATAATTGATCCACCAGGTACGGAGTGTCATACGCAGGATGTTGCCTTTCTGTTCTATGTGTTTTACCACAAAGGAGGAAATGTGCGTCATTTCTATAATATCCTGAAAACGTGTGTCCAATGTATCTGCCTTGTAGGCGGTTAGTGCGGCAGGATCTTTTGCGAATACAGTCATTCGGATCAGGGAGATGATCTGGCCTTCGAATTTCTCAAAGGAGAAGTAGGAATCATATTGGCTTAAGGTTCTCTTAATCGTTCCTTTTGCTGCAAGACTTCGGAACATAGGGATTCTCTTACGCCCATTTCTGTCAAACAACATACCGATCAACAGGATGTTAGAGAGCAACAGACCGAATGTACCGCCGCCAAGCAATGAGGTAAAGTAACTTCCAAACAGTGCCAGTGGCGGTGCAATATCCGGGTCTGCCAACATTCCGATCAGACTTAGTACGAATACAACTGCGATGGAGACAGCGATGATATTACGGTTAAATGCCAAGCCTTTGCTGTTGGATTTTGTGTACACAAAATGAAAGTTTGTTACGCGGGGATACAGATCTGTAATCTGAAACTGGGTGTTACAATAGCGGCAGCCCTGTGTCAGCTCATTTACCAGACTTACTGCACCGCAATTTGGACAGGTAAGAGTCAGGCTGTCTAATTGTGCTTCGTTTGGAGAGTGAAGAACAGTGACATACATAAATTCATTGGTATCACGTTCATAGATTGTAGAACCTTCTCGTTGAAAGGCAAGATGCTTGTCTACATTTTCATTACTCCAGTCGGCCGTATACCACAGTGTCTTTTTGGGAATCGTAGAAGTTCCTAAGGTATTTTTTTCCGGAGTAATCCGATATGTGATCAGTAAGTGTCTGTTTTTCAGACGATCCTGTTGGAGACGGAGATAATAAGCGGTATCTCCGTCGCAGCTTTTTGGGAGTTCATCCTTTGCATACCAGTTGTTTAACTCCTGTGCAAAACGGTCAAACATACCCCGGCTTTTATCCCATTGTGGGGTATATGCCTTAAACGCTTTGCTGTCATTTTTATATTTGATAATACGGGGAATTCCAACGGCGCATAAGATACAGCCGATCGCAAGGGATACAAAACGAACAGGAATACTCACTTCACATAGAAAAATGGAGCCAATTGCAATACCGACGGCTAAAAAGCCGACTCCCTGCATGAAGATGTTGAGCTGCGGTTCAGAGACGGGATGTTTCCTTGCCTGTATGGATAGATTAGGTATAATACTCATAAATGATCTTCTCCTCATAATGTAGATACCAATATTATAAGGGTTGAGTAGATGGATGTCTACCAAAAGAGGTTCCGTCTTATTCGTAATTTGAATCCGTAGCATGGGAATTGTACACTTGCATGGCTTGTGGTCTGCGTGGTACAATATGATATACATAAGCTTATGTTATGGTAAGAAACAGGAGAGGACAGTATGTTTGAGAAGAAAGAGATTATATATAGTGAGACATTAGGGGTATGTCAGGTGGCCGAGCTTACCAGGTTAGGTGCCAAGAACGGTGAGCAGGTTCTATATTATGGTTTGAAGTCAATTGCAGATAAGAAGAAGGTGTCTTATATTCCGGTGGATCATCATCAGGTATTGCTAAGACCGCTGATTACCTATGAACAGGCGAAGAAGTTAGAGGCGAATCCGCCGGAGAATATGACTGATCTGCAGAGGGGTGAGATTGAGTATGTATTGGCAAGAGGGCAGAAAATGTAGCAGATTAATAACAGCGATAAGGATGTAGATGTATTGTAGGAATATATAGAAAAGGACAGATGTCATGCACATTAGGTGCATGGTACCTGTCCTTTTTGGTTCATATGTAATATGTCAGGGATTATTTGCTTCCCGTAGAACCGAAGCCTCCTTCACCACGAACGGTTTCACTTAACTCAGAAGTTTCTTCAAAATGAGCTGCCAGATACGGAGTGATCACTAACTGGGCAATTCGTTCCTGCGGTTCGATCGTAACCTCTGTATTACTGTGATTATGCAAAGCCACCATAACTTCACCACGGTAATCGGCATCAATGACACCTACTTTGTTGGCAGGTGCTAAACCCTTCTTAGAAGCCAGACCGCTTCTTGCATAGATAAGGCCTGCGTATCCGGCAGGAATCTCCATAGCAAGTCCGGTTGGGATCAGTTTTGTCTCGCCGGGAGCAAAGGTGGTATTCTCTGTAATGCAGGCATATAGGTCTGCTCCTGCGGCATATTCCGAGCCATAAGAAGGTAAGGTTGCATGTTCATTTAATCGTTTGATTGGTACATTTGCAGTTAACATAATATTATCCTTTCGCATATACATGAATTAGATAATTGACAAATTCATGAAAATGTAAGTGTTTGTATATACAAGTGGTATCAGAGCCTTTAATAAATGGAGAAATCCTTGGAGTCATCCCATAAAATGACTTGGTTGCCGGCGAGGGATTCCTGCACTTTGATAATGCGCTGGTTCGAAGAACCGCGGAAACGGAGTGCAAGATCTTTCTTGGCTTCTACAAATTCACCATCCACCAATATATCGATATAGGAAAGCATCTGTCTGGTTTCTTCCCATTTGGGGCACATTGTTTCTAATAAGTCTTTCTCATAATCATATCCGGTATAGCACCAGATATCTTTTTGTGGAAAGCGTGTCTTGATCTCTTTTAACAGAGGAAGCAGTGCAATCTGGTTATTGTGTTCAAATGGTTCTCCACCAAGCAGGGAGAAACCGTGTATATAGCCAGGCTGTAATGCCTCTATGATCTCGTTGATCACATCACTGTTAAATGGTTTGCCAAAGTTAAAATCCCAGGTCTCCGGATTAAAGCATCCGGGACAGTGGTGGGTGCAGCCGCTGACAAAGAGGCTGACACGGACACCGGGACCATTGGCAATGTCATATTTTTTAATATCTGCGTAGTTCATAATTATTCGTCCTCGTATTACACCCCATCACATGAAGAAGGGGAACTATTCAAAATTGTTATGGAAGATGGTTCCATGCGGTATATGTTCCTGTCAGGTGTGAATCATATCACAAGTGCAGGACTCTTGCTTTGATCTCTTTGGTCTTACCAACATTCCAAAAGTTCTCGCCTAAGTAACCACAAGTTCTTCTTGTTACATTCATCTTGGCATGATCTTTGTTGCCGCATTGTGGACATTCCCATTCATTGTCGTCATTGATGAGAATCTCGCCATCATAGCCACATACATGACAGTAATCGGACTTGGTGTTGAATTCGGCATATTGAATGTTATCATAGATAAAACGTACGACCTCAGCAAGAGCATCTAAATTATTCCGCATGTTAGGAATCTCTACATAAGAGATAGCACCACCGGAAGATATCTTCTGGAACTGGCTTTCAAAACGGAACTTGCTGAAGGCATCGATATGCTCTCTGACATCTACATGATAAGAGTTGGTATAATAGCCCTTGTCGGTCACATCAGGAATACTTCCAAAGCGTTCTAGATCAATCCGTGCAAAACGATAGCACAGAGATTCTGCCGGACTTCCATAAAGACCAAATCCGATTCCGGTCTCGGCTTTCCATTTGTCTGTAGCAGCACGCAGGCGGTTCATGACACGAAGTGCAAATTCCTGTCCTTCGGCAGTCGTGTGACTGCAGCCTTTCATTAACTTGGTTACTTCATATAATCCGATGTATCCAAGCGAAATGGTGGAATATCCATTGAGTAGTAATTTATCAATCTTCTCGCCTTTCTCAAGCCGGGCAATGGCACCGTACTGCCAGTGTACCGGGCTGACATCCGAGGTTATTCCCATCAATGCATTGTGGCGGCACATTAAGGCTTCGTAACAGAGATCTAATCGTTCCTCTAACAGGCTCCAGAACTTCTCTTCGTCTCCATTGGCAATAATACCAATCTGTGGCAGGTTCAGGCTGACAACACCCTGATTGAAACGGCCCTCAAACTTGTAATTGCCGTTCTCATCTTTCCATGGTGTTAAGAAGCTGCGACAGCCCATGCAGGAGAAGACATTGCCTTCATAATTCTCACGCATCTTTTTGGCAGAAATGTAATCCGGATAAAGGCGCTTAGAGGAACATTTGACGGCAAGTTCGGTAATGTAATCATATTTACCGCCTTTCAGGCAATTGTGTTCATCTAATACATAAATCAACTTTGGAAATGCAGGTGTAATATAGACACCCTGCTCATTCTTGATACCTTCAAGACGCTGGCGGAGAATCTCTTCTATAATAAGAGCATTCTCTTCAATGTATTCGTCATCTTTATCCAGATTAAGGAAAAGAGTAACAAATGGGGACTGACCGTTGGTTGTCATTAATGTATTGATCTGATATTGGATTGTCTGTACACCGGAACGCAGTTCGTCTTTCAGACGTTCTTGAACCATTCGTTCGATGATATCTTCTGATACCGTGTCACCGAATTCTGCAGTGATCTTCGTCTTGAACTTATGGTATGACTTTCTAAGATACTTTCCAAGGTGTCTTACATCGACAGACTGACCTCCGTACTGGCTGCTGGCAACGGCTGCAATAACCTGTGTCATAACGGTACAGGCAACCTGAAAACTCTTTGGGCTTTCAATTAATTTGCCGTTCATTACCGTTCCGTTATCTAACATATCTCCAATATTGATCAGACAGCAGTTGAAGATCGGTTGTAAGAAATAATCGGCATCATGGAAATGCAGAATGCCTTCTTCGTGTGCTTTGGAGATCTTCTCAGGGAGCAGTACACGCTTGGTGAGGTCCTTCGACACTTCACCGGCGATCAGGTCACGCTGGGTAGAGGCAACAGTGGCATTCTTATTCGAATTCTCTTCCATAACATCTTTGTTACGGTTCTGTATTAAGCTAAGGATGGAATCATCGGTTGTGTTAGCTTTACGGACTAATTCTCTGGAATAGCGGTAGATAATGTATGTCTTCGCAAGTACGAACTTCTTCTCATCCATTAACTTCTGCTCGATAATATCCTGAATATCCTCCACTAACATTCTTGAACGGTTCCTGCTCTCAATGGAGGTAATAATATCTTCAATTGTGTTATCTGTTACTTTCTCAGAGGGCGCAACCTCCGAATTCGCTTTCTGAATAGCACGTCTGATCTTATTCCTGTCATAGGAAACAGTAGAGCCGTCTCTCTTGATAACCTTCATAATTCTTCTCCTTCTCCTTTATTCTTGTAACTGAAAACAGTGTGATTGTATAGATCATGATTTGTCCAACCCCAATATCTAGGGGCAGAGTCTGAAAAACAATCCTATTATAACACTCTATATAGGGTTTGTAAATATGAAATAACACTATATCATGTAGACAGAGCGAAAAATAAAAAGTTCTTATTTTATAAGGAAAAGATAACAATCATGGTATTTTTGTGAACTTTTTTCAAATTCTCTTTCTTTTTATATTGTTTTGTGATATAAATTAAACTATGTGTACACTTACGTACGGTACAAATATAAGATACAATGTATAGAAGGGATTTTGATGATGAAGAAACAAAGAGTTGGTGCTATTGTATTAGCCGGAATGATGATGCTAAGTATGACAAGTTGTGGGAATAGTAAGGCAAAGGCCTACAGCAAGTATGTAACCTTAGGAGATTACAAGGGAATTGAGTATACGAAGACGGTTGCGGAAGTAACAGAAGATGATATTCAGAGCAAATTAGATTCCTTTGTGGATGGCCTGGCAGAGACCAACGAAGTAACAGATAGAGCGGTAGAAGATGGTGATATTGTTAACATTGATTATGTTGGAACCATGAACGGAGAAGAGTTTGAAGGCGGAAGCGCAACCGGCCAGGATCTGACAATCGGATCGAATTCTTTTATTGATGGTTTTGAGACCGGCTTGATCGGACATAATATAGGAGAAGAAGTTTCTTTAGATTTGCAGTTCCCGGATCCATATCCGAATAACACAGATTATTCAGGTAAGGATGTGAATTTCAAGGTGACGATCAATAAGATCTCTGTAAAGACAACACCGGAATTGACAGATCAGTTGGTGAAAGACAATACGGATTACGATACGATTGATGCCTATAAGGAATCCATCAAAGAAGATCTTGAGAAAACCAATGAGTCTAATGCTGAGAAACAGGCTAAGAGTGATATCTTTGATAAAGCAGTATCAAATTGCAAGATTACAGGATATGATGAAGATGAGGTCAAAGATCTTGTAGATGAAGAGTTCAAGAGCTTTAAGAATACAGCAGAGAGTTATAAGAGTTATGGTTATTCCTATGAAGATGTTCTTTCTATGAATGGTTATGATTCAGAGGATGCATTAAAGAAGGGTATCACAGAATATGTGAAGAAATATTTAGACCAGAAGATGGTATTGTATTGTATTGCTGCAAAAGAAGGAATTAAAGTAAGCAGCGAAGAGACGGATAAGAAAGTTCAGGAATATATGGATAACTACAATGTGAAGACCAAGGAAGAGGTATATGACTACTTTGGTGATGATTACTTTGAGGTAGCTGTTCTTTCTGAGAAAGTTATGGATTTCCTGAAAGAGAATGCCAAATTAGTAGATAGTACAGAAGCAGATTCTGAAGATACGGAAGCTGCAGATAAGGATACAACGGAAGCAACTACGGCAGAGGCGAAGGATGCAGATAGTGAAGATGTGACAGAGGCAGAGGACACTGATAGCGAGAATACTTCAGAAGAGCCGGAGTCAACAACGGAGAATACCGAAGCAACGACAACAGAGGCTGAGTAGTAGGAACATAAGATGGGCTGCTGATTTTAATTAATTGGCAGCTCGTTTTGTTTTGTGACTGCAAAAGGGAAACCATTTGTAGTTTACCGGTTTGGTCCGGGTGTATGGCTGGTGAGATGGTTGAGTGATAAATGATTTTTCGTTGACATCATTTGCACGGTCATGTATAATAGTAGAACGAATGCGAATGCATTAATTTAATAGGATGGAAGGGCGAGTCAGATGGCAGAGAAGAAGAATCTTTTGACCGACAAAGGTCTTAAAAAGTTAGAGGATGAGTTACAGAATTTACGAGTAGTCAAACGTAAAGAAGTTGCACAGAAGATCAAGGAAGCAAGAGAGCAGGGTGACTTATCAGAGAACGCGGAATATGATGCTGCAAAGGACGAGCAGAAAGATATCGAAGCAAGAATTGAGGAATTAGAGTCAATTCTTAAGAATGTAGAAGTTGTATATACGGATAATGTTGATAGCGAAAAAGTAAATGTTGGTTGTGCAGTAACCGTTCGTGAGGTGAAGACAGGCAACGTTGAGATATTCAAGTTAGTAGGTTCTACAGAGGCAGACATTTTGAATAACAAGATTTCGAATGAGTCGCCGGTGGGAGCTGCATTGATGGGTGCCAAAGCAGGAGAGAAAGTTACGGTAGAGGCACCGAACGGATCATTCCAGTATGAGATCTTAGACATTAGTCTGGATGAAGAATAAGCAGATGGGAACGTAAGGGGATGGTGAATGCTATCCCCTATTTATATGTTAATTAACAGGAAGGTGAGTAAGAAAAGTGGCAGAGAAGAATCAGGGTAACCAGCAGAAGGGAACACAGGATATTAACCAGTTATTGAAGGTAAGACGGGAGAAACTTGCAAACTTACAGGAAGCAGGGAAGGATCCGTTTCAGATAACAAAGTATGATCAGACACATCATACATCTGATTGCAAGGAATTATATGAGGCACACGAAGCCGAGTTGTTAGCAGGCAGAGTGGCTCCGAATACAGAAGGATTGGATGAGAAAGAAGCAAGAGAAGTGATCACTGCAGACTACAACGAGAGACGCGAGATTATGGATGCACAGCCGATCAATGTATCGATCGCAGGCCGTATGATGTTCAAACGTGTGATGGGTAAGGCTTCATTTTGTAATATTAAGGATCTCAAGGGTGGCATTCAGGTATATGTTGCTAAAGATGCAATCGGCGAGGATGCTTATGCAGACTTTAAGAAGTCGGATATCGGCGATATCTATGGTGTGAAAGGATATGTGTTCCGTACCAAGACCGGAGAGATTTCCATTCATGCTGTTGAGATGACACTTCTTTCAAAGAGTTTGCAGGTGCTTCCGGAGAAGTTCCATGGTCTGACCGATACCGATACCCGTTATCGTCAGAGATATGTTGACCTGATCATGAACGATGAGAGTAAGGAAGTATTCATTAAGCGTTCGAAGATCCTGAAAGAGATTCGTAATTTCTTAGCAGACAGAGATTTCATGGAAGTAGAGACACCGACTTTGGTATCTAATGCCGGTGGTGCTGCTGCAAGACCATTTGAGACACATTATAATGCATTAGATGAAGATGTGAAGCTGCGTATTTCTCTGGAGTTATATTTGAAGAGACTGATCGTTGGTGGATTAGAGCGCGTATACGAGATCGGTCGTGTATATCGTAACGAGGGTGTGGATACCCGTCATAATCCGGAGTTCACATTGATGGAGTTATATCAGGCATATACCGATTACGAAGGCATGATGGAGCTTACAGAGTCTATGTTCCGTTATCTTGCTGAGAAGGTATGTGGTTCTACGAAGATCTCTTATAACGGTGTAGAGATTGATCTTGGTAAGCCATTTGAGCGTTTGACAATGAACGATGCGATCAAGAAATATGCAGGTGTTGACTTTGATAGTGTTGAGACAGACGAAGAGGCGAAGAAGCTTGCAGATGAGCACAATATTGAGTATGAGGAGCGTCATACCAAGGGCGATATCGTGAACTTATTCTTTGAAGAGTTCTGTGAGAAGAATCTGGTACAGCCAACCTTTATTATGGATCATCCACTTGCTATCTCTCCACTTACAAAGAAGAAGCCAAGCGACCCGACAAAGGTAGAGCGTTTCGAGTTGTTCTGTAATACATGGGAGATGTGTAATGCATATTCCGAGTTAAATGATCCAATCGATCAGAGAGAGCGTTTTGCACAGCAGGATGCTAATGCAGCCGCCGGCGATGACGAGGCAGAGCATACAGATGAGGATTTCTTAAATGCATTAGAGATCGGTATGCCTCCAACAGGTGGTATCGGATATGGTATCGACCGTCTGGTTATGTTGTTGACAGATTCGCAGGCGATCAGAGATGTATTATTGTTCCCGACGATGAAGAGTCTGGATAAATAAAATACAGTAAATACAAGGCTTTCCTAGAATTTAGGAGAGCCTTTTTTCTATATATACACGGAAATTACACGGATTGCGGTTTGATTTGCGTAAAATTTAGGAGAATAAAAAGAAAGACAACCCACATAATACGCAGTGTATCTTTATTAAATCTTCATCGCCGGCAGCTATTAAACTGTTTCCCTCAAAATGTGTTGTTATATAATTTGCTATTTCATCTTTATCTAAATCTTTATCGCGCCGATCAATTAATAATTGTGTATCATAGCGATATGCAAACTGGTCGTCCTCTGCATCTATTGAATTAATTCCCATCTTTTTATCCTCCATATATTATGATTTGTTTTTTATTATAACAGAAATGGAATATAATGGCTAAGAATATTTATCAAAAAGTGGACATTGAGAATGGAAAAGTGGATATTGAAAGTGGACATTCAGAAAAAAGCTGTAATTTTAAGTAATAACGTAAGGAGTAAAGACTTTGCATAGTTTGATGTCGTGAACATTTTCAGAAAGATAGTCCGTTATAAATTGACTGAACAAAAAAGCCTTTATGGGCAGAAAATTTCAATGAGTGTATTGCATGATAAAGAGGTGCTGGCAAGTATGTAGTATCTTTTAAATTGTTGGGATAAAAATATTTTCGATGAATAAAAAAGCCTAAATAGGCTATAATTTTCAGTGAATGCTTGAAAAATCAAACGGAAACCTATATAATATTGATTGAAAAAGCCTAAATAGGCAGAATTTTTCAATGAAATGGAGTGGTTTTTATGGAAATTAAACGTGATAGTTATCTACAACAGTTGATTTCATATCGTTTTGACGGCTTAGTGAAAGTAATTACCGGTATTAGGAGATGTGGTAAATCTTATCTTCTTAAAAATATATACCGAGATTACTTGATTGAAAAAGGTGTAAATGAGGAGCAGATTATTACGATTGAGCTTGACCTTGCAAAAGATATTAAATATCGTAATCCACTTATCCTTTCATCGTATGTGAGAGAAAAGGTGGAAAAGAGTAAAGAAGAGTATTATCTTTTTATTGATGAAATTCAAATGTCTGATGAGGTAGCTAATCCATATAATCCGGACGGTAAGAAAATTACTTTTTACGATGCTCTTAATGATTTGAGAGGTTTATCAAATTTAGATGTTTATGTGACTGGAAGTAATTCGAAAATGCTTTCCAGTGACATTCTTACTGAATTTAGAGGACGAAGCGATGAAATAAGAGTACACCCACTTAGTTTTGCGGAATATTACTCTGCTGTTGGTGGGGATAAAAATGAAGCATTTGATGAATATGCATTTTATGGTGGTATGCCACTTATCTTGTCAAGACCTAATGATACGGCTAAGATGAATTATCTGAAATCGCTTTTCTCAGAAGTGTATATTAAGGATATTGTTGAACGTAAGAGAATTGAAAGGCAAGATATTCTGGAGCAGATTTTAGATTTGCTCTGTTCATCGGTAGGTTCGTTAACAAATCCGACCAAAATTGCAAACACGTTGAAGTCCAAACAAGGGGGAAGTGTGTCTGCTAATACGATTCGGGCATATATCGGACATTTGGAAGATGCTTTCCTTTTTTCAGAAAGTAAGCGATACGATGTAAAAGGAAAATCTTACTTTGACTCGCCAAACAAATATTACAGCGAGGATATTGGACTTAGAAATGCAAGGATAGGTTTCCGTCAGCAGGAAATGACGCATATAATGGAGAACATCATATATAATGAGTTGAATATCAGACAGTTTTCCGTTGATGTTGGTGTTGTTTATGCTAGGACGCTCAACGGAAAAGGAAGTTCAGTTCGTACACCAAGGGAAATTGACTTTGTTGTAAATTCAGGAGGAAAAAGAACCTATATCCAGTCGGCATATGCGATGCCTACTGACGAAAAAGCAGAGGTAGAACTTAAGCCCTTTATGCTTACAGGAGATTCTTTCCCTAAAATTGTTGTAAGGAAAGATATTGGAAAGCGTTGGTATGATGATAACGGCATTTTGAATATCAATGTGATTGATTTTCTTTTGGATAAAGAACTTATTTAGTAATTGAACAAGTTCACATAGTCTGTCACCGTGAACTGTTAGTTATGAATACTTTTTTATTATAATGGATACCCTTAATCATGTGTATATCGTATGACCCTCCTGCAAAATTTTGTAACACCCTCCCACAAAACGATGTACCACCTCATACAAAGTTTTGTAAGACAAATACAGAGAATACGGAGGAGATTACCTATCCTATCATTCCATCAGGCACAGGCGTGAAAACTGATACGATGGATAGGATGGATGAAGTGCGCTCATTTATCAAAGACAATATAGATTATGACGGACTGCTTCAATGCCATCCGGCAGAGAAGATGGACATAAATGAATTGGTGGAGCTGATGGTAGAGACCATAGCGGTTAAACAGCCGGTAATCCGTATCAATAAATATGACTTCCCGTATGATGTTGTTCGGAGCAGATTGGAGAAGATAGATTTTCATACGATGGAGTATGTGTTGGAATGCCTGCGTAACAATACTACAAAGGTTCGCAACATACGAAGCTATATGCTCACGACACTGTATAATGCTCCAGTAACATGTAGTAATTACTATAAGGCAGAAGTGAACCATGATTTCTATGGACAATAACGATTCATAGCTGCTGAGTACAGCGGTTGACTATATATTTTTCAACTTCCCTTTCTTTTTGAGGGGCAGGAGGGCACACCTGCCTCTCGTTTTAAGGGGATTGTTGCAAGCATGATTCTTTGATATAATCAATGCAACAGTTTGACAAATCGGAATTTATTGCTAACTAAAGAGGTATAAATATGCCAACCGGAATTATGATAATTGGTCCATCCGGAAGTGGAAAGACAACACTTGGAAAAATTGTTGCACAGAAATTGGGATATCCATATTTTGATGTGGACGATTATATATGGAAACAGGATACAGATAGTCCATATACACAGATGTATACACGAGATGAAAAGATTAGCAGACTGAGCAATGATATTGCTCCATATGAACATTTTGTTATGGCTGGTTCGATGAGTTCGTTCCATTACGCATTTGATGAGATGTTTGAAATGATGGTACTTCTTTATGTTTCACCGGATATTCGAATAGAAAGAGTCCATAAAAGAGCAATAGAGCGATTTGGTGAAAGAGTGCTTGAAGGTGGAGATATGTATGAAGCCCATATGAGATTTTTGAATGATAATCGAAGTTATGAAGGAGATGGTTCTCCGAATATGAGAGAACAGAAAGAATGGATGAAAAATATGTCGTGTGTAAAAATTGAATTGGATGGAGCTGCGGATCTTGAAAAGAACGCAGATATTATTGTAAACAATTGGAAGGGGATAGCGAGATAACTTTCAGTTTGTAGGGAACAACAGATAAGACAATTTTATAATAAAACAGCGTCAGAGCATTTATGTGTAAAAGCATGAATGCTCTTTTTTGTCCTTTCATGAACAAAGAACAAGAAAGCAGCTTTTGGACAAATTGTCCAGAAGTTCAAATAAAAAAGAAGGAGGATACCTGATGTATAGCAAACCTTCCTTTTGAGGGGCAGGAGGGCACACCTGCCTCTCGAAGAAGAACGAGCACCCTTGCTTGAGACATTTGACGGCGGCTTATTTTTGTTCTATACTTCAAGTAAGCGGAAACTAACTGCGTAGCTTGATATGGATAGAAGGTGGGATTATGGTATTTAAAACAATAGGTGACAAATCAAATCCAGTTATTCTTTTTTTTCATGCAATGGGAGTGACTGGGGAAAGCAGCATGCCGGTTGCAGAGAAAATGGCAGATAAATTTAATTGCGTTATGCCGACGTCAACAGTGTATTGTTCCGGGCAGAAATATCGCGGTAAAAAAGACGAGGTACAGCAAATTGTACGATTCCTGAAAAAACAGGGAATCACAGAGATAGAACTTGTAGTTGCATCTTCGATTGGTGCAGATCTTGCAATGGCATTCCTGACAGATGCAAAAATACCAGTGAAATATATATTTTTTGACGGCGGGCAGTTTGCGCAGATCGGAAAGATGACACGCAGGATTATGGCTCCGTTCTTATATTTGGTAATGAAAAGCCTGTACTGGTCAAAAGGAAAAACATTGAAGAAAATAATGTGGTGTGATGATGATAAGATTAAACCCTATTTTATAAAGGCAGGAAAGAACCTGACGTATAGAAATCTGAGAAGGCAGCTGATGGACAGTCTGGAAGATAAACCATTTCCCCAATTGCCGGAAGAATTGCAGAAACACACATTCTGGGAATTCGGAAGTAAAGAAGAACATTTCAAATACAGAAATGCAGTGATGCAGACATATATACACGGTAATTTCCCGGTTTTTGAGGGATTTAACCATATGCAGTATCAAATTCGCGACCCGGAAGGGTTTGCCAGAATGCTGGAAACGATTATTGAGACAGGAAGATTACCCAACCCGGGTGTTAAGAAGGCGTAGAAATGGAAAACAGTTAAGAAGCTTTTGAAGAAACAATGTTTTATAATTGATTTTCTTCAGGAGCAGGTTTTAAGAAGAGAGTGGTGAACGGTTTGAAAATCTGGAACATTTGAAGGAATATTTTGGTAAGAAACAAAGTAAGATAACTTCAAGTTTGTAGGGAACAACAGCTAAGACAATTTTATAATAAAACAGCGTCAGAGCATTTATGTGTAAAAAGCATAAATGCTCTTTTTTTGTCCTTTCGAGGACAAAAAAGGAAAGCAGCTTTTGGACAAAGTGTCCAGAAGCTCAAATTGAAAAGAAATGGGACCAATACCAGGGATAGACATATAGTGAGGATGTACTTCTTCGATAAGTTTAATAATCTCAGTTTCCAAAGTGTTTATTTCATCGGAAAGAGATTTGTATAGTGTCAATAAAGTGTTTAATTCTAAA
>Ga0129310_1001721_pt1 | contig 18185 bp, 20 predicted proteins | sample Go1ome_2_FD_94433 | JGI IMG/M metagenome (GOLD analysis project Ga0129310, IMG submission 94433) | Western lowland gorrila individual fecal microbial communities from Wisconsin, USA - Go1022A metagenome | ecosystem: Host-associated > Mammals > Digestive system > Large intestine > Fecal | place...
GGGGATCTGCTTGATGTCGCTCAGGGTGACGGGGTCGTTGCCCTCGCCATACCAGCGCCAACCCATTTTCATAGGCATAGAGAAGTTCCTCCTGTCGTTATTTATCATGTGGCACGCGCAGAACGCCTGCACGCTCTTCTTGCTTATATTCTAATATATCAGTTGTAAAATAGCAATACGCACAATGCCATTTTTTTGTGTTTATTCTTGTATCCTTTACACAGAAATGGCAAAATGCCAGTTTTTTAACAAGGTTTTTGGCAGATATGCTGCTCCCCTTCCAATCTTCTCCTGTTCCTCCGGCTTGTGCAGCTTTTCCGGCCGCAACCTCAAAATACGCCTCACATTCGATAAAAGTCCGTTCTGTGGTACATTTGCCCTGTTATACTGCAATTACACCGGGGGACGGCAGCCCCTCCCCCATCAACTGGAAAAGAGAGGCATACTATGGACGAAAGCAACTTTGTGGTAAAGACCATCTTCCATTCCGGCGGAAGTTCCGAAGTGCTTACCCGGAACTATTTTGTCACCCGGAAGGAAGCCGAAGAATTCTGCGCCCTGACCGACTACGCCATGAAGCTGAACTACGGCGCAGAGCAGCAGCTGGTGACTACCGAGATCGCAGCACTCTGACCCCGCCCGGCGCAAAGCGCAGCCGGTTGACAATTCCTGTAAAAACCTTTATATTCAAGACATGCAGCGCCCTGCGAAAGCTGCGGAGCGCACCATCTGGTTCTATATATAAAGGAGGACCCCTATGGTTTCACCTGCCAAGTGCATTGCCGGGCGTTCTGTTGCCGATTGGATCGCGGCACACCCCGTTGTCTCCGACCTCTGTGCCCTGAAGGAGACCGCATGGGTAAACCCGGACAGGCTACCCTTTGCACAGGCTGCGACCGCCTGCCCGCTGACCCTTGCCGACATTGAGGACGCCGCCGCACGGCTGGAGCGGTTTGCGCCCTACCTTGCCGCCGTCTTTCCCGAAACTGCTGCGACCGGCGGCATCATCGAATCCCCTGTCCGGCCCATTCCCCAGATGCAGAAGGTGCTGGAAGAGCGCAGCGGCACCCCCATCACCGGGCAGGTATGGGTCAAGCTGGACAGCCACCTGCCCATTTCCGGCTCCATCAAGGCCCGGGGCGGCATTTACGAGGTGCTGAAAACCGCCGAAGACATTGCCCTGCACAGCGGAATGCTGCACCTGACCGACAACTACGCCGTTCTGGCAGAGGAGCGTTTCCGCAAGCTGTTCTCGCAATATTCCATCGCGGTAGGCTCTACCGGCAATCTGGGGCTTTCCATCGGCATCATGAGCGCAAAGCTGGGGTTTCAGGTCACTGTACATATGTCCGCTGACGCACGGCAGTGGAAAAAAGACCTGCTCCGCAGCCGGGGCGTCAAGGTGGTGGAGTATGCCTCCGATTACAGCATCGCCGTGACCGAGGGGCGCAAGCTGGCGGCGGGCGACCCCTACTGCCATTTTGTGGATGACGAAAACTCCAAGACCCTTTTTCTGGGCTATGCCGTGGCTGCCCTGCGGTTGAAAAAACAGCTGGACGCGCAAGGCGTCACCGTGGATGCAGCGCATCCCCTCTTCGCCTATCTGCCCTGCGGCGTAGGCGGCGGCCCCGGCGGTGTGGCCTTTGGCCTGAAGATGCTGTTCGGCGATGCCGCACACTGCTTTTTTGCCGAGCCCACCCACTCCCCCTGCATGATGCTGGGCATGGCCACCGGCGAAAACAGCAGCGTCTGTGTGCAGGACTTTGGCATCGACAACCGCACCGCCGCCGATGGCCTTGCCGTGGGGCGCGCCTCCGGTTTTGTGGGCGGGCTGATGCGCCCCTTTATGAGCGGCTGCTACACCCTGCAGGACGAGCGGATGTATACCCTTCTGGCACAGCTGGCTGATGCCGAAGAGCTTTATCTTGAGCCCAGCGCTCTGGCGGGAATGTATGGCCCGGTGCTCACCCAGCCCGGGCAGCTGCTTAGCGCTTACACCAAAGCCACTCTGCCCGCCGGTGCGCTGGCAAACGCCACCCATCTGGTCTGGGCCACCGGCGGGAATATGGTCCCCCGGGAAGAAATGCAGCGCTACTACGAAAAAGGTAAGGCGCTGGCGCAGGGGTGACCGTGTGTCATGTTTCGATTGCCGGACGCATATTGACATTCTCGCAAGCGTACGCTATACTGTACACGAAAGGAGTGATTCTACGATGACCACTACAAATATCACGAATTTCCGCAAGAATGCCTTCGACTATGTAGAGCAGACCATTAAATACAACCAGCCCGTCAACATCACCACCAAGGACGGCAATGCCGTACTGCTGTCTGAAGAAGATTACAGCGGCATCATGGAAACGCTGTATCTGGTCTCTGCACCGGGTATGCGCAAAAAGATCATGGACGGAATCGCCACTTCCCTCGCAGACTGCGTGGACGAAACGGCGGTGGAGTGGTAAATGTACAAGGTCGTTTACACCAAAACCGCTGCAAAGGACGTGCCGAAACTGAAGTCTGCCCATCTGGACGAAAAGGCAAAGGCGCTCATTGAAATCATCCGTGTTGATCCGTTCCGGACCCCTCCCCCGTACGAAAAGCTGGTGGGTGATCTGAACGGTGCATACAGCCGCCGCATCAATGTTCAGCACCGCCTTGTTTATCAGGTCTACGAAAAAGAGCAGACTGTTAAGATCCTCAGTCTGTGGACGCGCTATGAACGATAAAGCCACTGGCACTCCTTCGGAAACTCCATCCTCCGGCGAGGATTTGCGTGCAGAGTACGATTTTTCTGATGCCAGAAAGAATCCTTATCCGCACGACATGCAGAAATAACAGACAAAAGCCGCTTTTCGTGCCAAACAGCACAAAAAGCGGCTTTTTATCGTCTTATTGTAGGAGCAAAGAGTCTTGCGGAAGGTTATTCCGGCAGGTCCTCTTCGTTCTCCAGAGAGTGCCAGACGTTCTGGACTGCTGTGCACTGAATCCATACGAGCCACTTTTGATTGTCTGAACACAGTATACCATATTTTAAATTTTATCGCAAGTACGATATTATTTTATAAGTGCACTTTCAATTTCTGCTTGATTTCTCTCAGCCTTTTGGGTCTTGTCATGTAACCGTCTATCCCATCTTTTCAGGTCAAAAAGGCTTCATCCCTGCTATTTCTCTACCGAATGTCACTGTTCCAGTCAAAAATGCACTTCCATCTGCATCTTTATTTCTCACCGATAAAACCGCCCTTTTAAATAAGTATCATTTCTTCATCATTTCCTTCCGTTCTGGGGCTATTCTGGGCTGTTCTACAAGGTTTTCTCTGTTTTTGGTGTAGTTTACCACCATTTTGCAAAGACTGTTGTAGGGCTTATCTGGCGGCTCTGGGGAGGTGCTATTTTCGAAAGTTCACTTCAATCCTCTTTGTGCTTCATCAACAAAACAATCTTTCTACATTTCTACGAATTTATCACTTTTACTTGACACCTTCTTAGAACGGTGGTAGTTTTAATATGGTATTTTGCTCTACCCTACGCAAAGTCACAAAATGGAGGAATTATCGTGAAAAATAGGATTCTTGCACTCTTGCTTGTTGCAGTTGCTGTCTTGATATGCGGATGCTCTGCTAAAAAGGACACCTGTTCCGTGGACGGATGTTCTCAGGAAGTCTATAAGAATGGCCTGTGTGCCGATCACTATGTTGATGTTGCACTATCTGAAGCTGCTGCATCTTCCGAGGATTCCAGCGAATCCATTGACCCTGCTATTGCTGCTGTACAGGAAAAATATCAGGAATACGTTGACGAGGCCGTTCAGACCTTGCGAAATTCTCTAAAAAATCCTAAGAGCCTAGACATCTATCAAATCTATCTGTCGGATGAATCTGTCGGACAATATTACAACAAAAATATTGAGATTTGTATTGATGCAGCTGCTGAAAACAGCTATGGAGGAACTGTCCGATCTGAATTTTACTACCAAAACAATGACTTCGGAAAAAAGTTCTATGAATGTACATCTGATGCCGAAAAGAGCATCTTTAACAGCCTTATGGAATTTTGTACTGGACAGCGTACATCTGACAAGGTAATTGAAGAAGTCCCCGGATATTATCATAGATTTGTCACTTCAAAGGATACGGGCGAATCCGTACCATTCGCCGATTATCTTCTTATCCCTGAATCTTGGTACGAAAACTCTTAAATGCGCTTCAAGCCCTTTCTTCACAGCCGGAGAGAGGGCTTTTCCCTTACCATATTTTGATGATAATTTAACATTGTTCGAGCGTGAAAAGTTCTAGTGTATTTACAGTTGAGATGTAATACTTTTCCACTTTTCAGCCGTTCCAGACACACTTTTTTCCTGAAAAACACCCAAAATTCCCCATCTTTCAGGGGAAATCCACTCAAAACCGACCATAAACAACACCAAAGCGGGTGTAAAATACCGCTTCGGCAATCTATTCGGTGATGCAATCGGTGGAAGGGTTTTGCTCATTTTTGAGCAATAGGTCTGTGCTTCTGGAAAATCCGAACAACTACAGTGGTACACTTCTGTTCCATGCCGCCGGGCTAGTCGATTTGTGACACACCCTTCAAGCTTTCCATTTTGCCGAACATCCTTACAGCGATATCACAATGCCGATAAATACCACTACCGCAATTACCAGTATTACCACACCAAACAGCACGCTGATCGTAGCGTTTTCTAAATCAGGGTCTGCGTAGTCTTTCCGATCATAGGGAATCTGCGGCTCTGCATCCTTCTCTTCCGGCGTGTTCACCTGTGTCGATGGGCTGGAATGTACTGTGCTGTGATAGCTGCCACGACTGCCGGAGTTGGAATTAGGAAATGTACTCTTGAAGGTCTGCGAATAGTGGGCGTAACCCTCTGCGCCCTTGCCAAAATATCCGTAATCTGCCATGTACTGCACATCCTTTCTGTGTCTTTTCTAGGCCTCTAATCTGATTATAACACAGCGATAGTACGATAAAAAGGAATTTCAGTTCACATTCCGTGAAAGTTCCGGGCAACCAGTGTCAATTTGAAACGAGTTTGATTTTTTGAACCTTAACTTTTAGTCCTGGCCACTGCCGGACTGCACTCTTGACAATAATTAAGGACTGCATTGCAAACAAGCATCACCTATCAATGTCACGGTCTGCTTCTGAAGAAAAAATCGGTTAAACAAAAACCGTTGCCATTGCTGGTAACGGTCTGAAAAAATATTTTTGCTCGTCTGGTTCTATGCTGGACGGGCTTTTTTAAAATATCAATCGTCAGTGACAAGAGATACCTTTTTAGGTTCTGGTATTTGCTGAGGCTCATTCCCACGATTTAGCCAATTTTTATAATTTAATGCGGCAAGAAGTCCATTATAATAACAGTTGTTAAAATCTTCATTTTCAAATGTATCTGGAAATTTTCTAGCATAAGCGTTGTACAGTTCTTGTGTTGTACATTTTTCTTTTTCAAGAAAATCAAAAAGGTCGCTGTAAGATTTCAATTCCCCAGAATGGTTTGCTTCAAATGATAATATTCGTCCGGTCATTAATGCCCTACGTTCTGAAAATTTTGGATTTTTATCGTTTCCGATAATCCCAAGCTTGTGAATGTTTTCTGGATCACTAATATATCCACTCGTCCATGTGTTTCGCAGATAGCCCTTGTATTCAAAGCCACGATCAAGAGCAGCTAGACGGCATACGTCTCGAATCGCAGCTTCTCTCGGCCAAGAGAGCTTAGAAAGTTGGTATTTCCATTGAATATCTCTCAGCTTCTGCCACTCAATCACAGGCTTTTTCTCATCCTCGAAACACAAACCATTCTGCACTGCATACTTCAGAGCATCACACCGCCTACTCTCTTCCGATGTGCAGGTTCCCCATTCGTTATCTAAACGCCGCAGTGCCCTATCAAACGGTGCCTGTTTTGCACCATCAATAGCAAAAGCTGCACCAAGCAAACCAAGGCCTAAAAACAGTCCCATAATTTAAACCTCCTGACGATGTATTTATTATAGACTGCATTATAACACAGTCATCGTCCAATAAACCTCATTTCCAAGCACATGAAAATGCCAGTCCACCTATCTAACTATTGACGCTGCCAGCGGAATCGTCCCTACCCCTGTACCAGATGATCCCCCCTGTTCGGCGGGAGTTTTGAGGCAAGGATGATATATTGGGATGTACTAGCCTAACTGTCGGGAGTGATCACCGCCGGGAAAATGAAAATAGCCCCCTGTTCACTGTTCGGTCTGTTCCTGTTCCATCCGGGCTTGAACGGCTTTCAAAATATATTCCGATAGACTTTCCCCCGCCTGTTTTGCCGCTGCTCGAATTTGGGAGTCAACTTCTTTCGGCGGTCTAATTGTGATACTTCCCATCTTTTTATTATGAGCAACACTTGCCCTTATTTGTGCATCACTCGACATTTTGAAACACTCCCTTTCACCTTATAAGGTAATTATATAATACGCTCTGTTCGCCTGTCAACCAAAAAAATCAGTCGACTTATACATTTTGCACAATCAGTCGACTGGTATTCTTGTGCAATGTTCCATCTTGCGTTTTTGTATAAGTCGACTTATAATATAGACAGTGAACAGCAGTTCACACGGTCGACCGAAACAAGCACCTATCAATCAAAAAGGAGCGTATCAACATGAAAACCACAAATGAGATTCTGGAAATGGTCGAGCAGTACAAAGAGGCTGCACAGCTGATTGAACTCGCACAGGCTGAACAGGAACAGCTGAAAGCTGAAATCAAGGCGGCTCTTGCCGAGCGGAGCGCCACTTATCTGGAAGTAGGCTGCCACAAAATCCGCCTGTCCGACTTCAGCCAGACCCGACTTGACAGCAAAGCAATTAAGGCAGTTGCCCCCGACCTGTACGAGCAGTACAGCAAGACTGTTACCGGACAGCGACTTACCGTAAATTAAAAAGAAAAGCCCTCATGAATGCAACCGACCAAAGCAACATTCAAGAGAGCCTGTAGAATCCGCCGGGAAGCGGATTTCATTTATATTATAGCCCCGCTTCCCTCTTTTTTCAAGTAGAGAGGAATCCACCAAATGAAACAAACTGTTAAAACGTCCCGTGCCGCCGGGCAATTGGAAAAGATGTTCCGCGAACTCAACAAACACTATTTTAACGGCATTTTGCCGGAGCCTGTTATAAGCCTGAAGAAAACACCTTCCGCATATGGACACATCACCTGTAGTAAGATCTGGCAAGCCGGACAAGAGAACAAATACGAAATCAATATTTCATCTGCAACTTTAGGCAGACCCATAGAAGAAACTGCTGCCACCCTACTTCATGAAATGGTACACGAGTACTGCTTAGAGAGCGGCATCAAAGACACCTCCACAAACGGAGTTTATCACAACAAGAACTTTAAAGTACAGGCAGAGGCGCACGGCTTGCTTGTAGACCACCATCCAAAATATGGATGGACGATTACCAGCCCTTCCGAAGAACTGCTCGGCTTCATCATTTTTATGGGCTGGGAAGACATTCAAATGTGTGAGCGACTTGCATGGGCAGACATGGTAGGCACCGGAAACGGCAGCAAAGCACCCGGAAGCAGCGAGACAGGAGCACCACGGCCACCCAAAGCAAAGAGCAGCACTCGCAAATGGATTTGCCCAAAATGTGGGACAAGAATCCGAAGCACCAAAGAAGTGCGTGTGATTTGTGCAGCCTGCATGGAGTTGTTCGTGAAAGCTGAATAAGTCCAGTCTAACAGAGATTGATTGGCACGAGTGAGAGTAGTGCTTTCTTATTTATATAAGAAGAGAGGATTTATATGCTTGCCAGTTTTCCTATACGACTAAGCACCTTGCGCATCTCCGCCGGGATGTCACAGAGAGAACTTGCCTATTGTATCAACACAAACCGATGGACAATCACAAGTTGGGAGAACGGCCAATCCTCCCCTACTTGCGAGAAGCTGGCCGTGCTTGCTACTTACTTTAATGTATCAGCGGATTATTTATTGGGGCTATCAAGTGAAAGAAATCATATCTTTTAGCACAATTTATTTATCCACTTGAAGGCATTTTCTGTTATACTATACTAATATCACAATCTTATATACACACAGAAGGGTGGTTTCCCATGAAAAACGCAAAGAAAGAAAAGCATCATTGGATTCCCCTTGAACAGCGATATGCTCCATTATTCCGCGATGGCCAAAGTGTACTTTACCGCAATGGTGACCATCCAAGTCGCTTTGATGGTCATTTTATTCCTGCCAATGCGTTCTTTGGTCAACTTTCCGATGGAAGACGTTTCATTGTCGTTGTCGAAGGCAGCAAGGTTGGAATGGTCTCTCACACTGGACTTAGTATGTGGGATAGTACATTCTACCAATCAATCCTTGATTTTTTGAAAAAAGCGGGCATCAAATTCACTCAATTCGGCGCAATCTCTAATATCCACCACGCTGATTTCACACCCGCCATTCATAATTCGCAAGATCTTATTCTTTCAAATCTATACTCGGCTCATACAGTTTTCCACCCTTTCACTGACTATATTCTCTTTATCGCAGATCAACAAGATCCTCTTACTGAGTGCACAAAAAAGTCGTTCAAGAATTTTCAAGTGTCCGCCAGCTCAATGAAAATACTGAAAGATATTTCTCTTTCTTTGTTTCATTTAGAGCGAGAATATATGGACTCTTATTTTCTTGAAAACAAGAATACTGAACGTCGTCTAAAAGCTCTTAATCGCTGGTATGCCTTTCTCGGTTATAAAATACGTTTTGATACAGAACCTTTTCAAGTTCCGATCTTCAATGCAACTCTAAATGACCTGTATCTAGTAGACACAGCTTATCTTAAATCCGCACAATATCCTTTGTCTTCAAATCCAAGGCCCGAAAAAATATTCTATTGTGAGCTTTTACTTGAGACTGCACGTCAGTTAAAGAGAGAGCCTCTTGTTGGGAGAGATTTTTCTCTTCATCAGACCGCAGTCAAGTTTTATTCTGAAAAAAAGAATCCTAAACCTGTTCGCATGATTAAACAAGATCCGCCTAAAGACACATCACCTGAAGCTGCACCAAGCGATAAAACATACCGTACTCCCATTTCAAAAATAAAAGAGCTTTCTGCTGTACCCTCAGAGTTTCAGTATGAAAAGCATACACTTTATGTGTACCAAGGCACTATAAAATGCACCCGCAACCATCATAGAACAGTATGCGTCACAGCCAATATCCCAACCGCCTCCAATATCATTGCCGTTCTAAATGTAAATTTATGCCTAGAGTGCCACCGCTTCTTTATTAGCTACGATGAATATGCCAGATACCTTGAACGCTACAAATCGCTCTTAACCCGCATTGTTCTCGTAAATGGAAACGGTTCAGAATTATTTTCTGGCAACTTTGCAGAAGCATCGCCTCTAAAGCTGTGTGGTTATTCTGTGTCTCAAAGCAAAGGCTTTTCACAGCAGGAGCGAGAGAACCTTCTTGCCGAAGTGATTCACAACGGTATCATGTCCAAGCCCGATGTCATTCAATATCTAAATTGGTTCATAAAGACGAATGGTCATAAGACCGGGAACTCGATTGCAAAAGAAAAATGGGAGAGTGACCTTGCATTTGTTCGCTCCCTTGATATTAAAAAGCAGACCACCTATACCATTTCAAATGTTGTTCCCTATAAGCAGCGGCGCTCCAAAAAGTAACACGCAGCAAATTTGCGTAAGACTAGAGTGTATTCTATTTTTACGTCGCATTCCCTCACGAAATCCATAAAAATAAACTTGCTTTTCGCCTTTATTTACGGAACGTTAAGCAAATCTTTATTTTCAAATTTACATTGAGAGAGGATTTTCCCAAATGGCACATATTGCTTATGTCCGTGTTTCTACTGAAGAGCAAAACGAAGCTCGTCAAATCGAAGCACTAGAAAAACGCGGCATTGATAAATGGTTCACCGAAAAAATCAGTGCCAAAGATATGAACCGCCCCCAGTTGAATGCCATGCTCGATTACGTCCGTGAAGGCGACACCGTTTACATCCATGATTTTAGCCGACTTGCCAGAAGCACCAAAGACCTTTTGGAAATCGTAGAATTTTTGCAGAAAAAGCAAGTCCATCTGGTCAGCAACAAAGAAAACCTTGATACCAGTACACCAACCGGAAAGCTCATGCTTACAATGATTGCAGCCATTAACGAGTTTGAACGTCAAAACCTTCTTGACCGCCAACGGGAAGGCGTTGCTATCGCCAAGCGCGAGGGAAAATACAAAGGGCGGCAGGTAAAGCAAATTGATGATGCCACATTCTCTGCGCAATATGCCAGATACACCCGGCGGGAGATCAACAAACGCCAGCTTGCGGAAGCTCTGAGCATTAGCCGCCCCACATTAGACAAAGTGCTAAAAGACAAGGGGCTTTAATGTGTGACTTATACCCGCTTATATTATATACAACTTTTCATCGTTCAACTTTCAAGCACATTTCAACGTGCACTTTCGATGATTTCGGATACTATGTATTATACACCCGTTTCGATAATTCGTCAATTATGAGTTCTTCCAAAATTCCATTCCATTCGTATTAGCACTCTCTACGTTGGAGTGCTTGATATTTTGCACAACCTATGGTATACTATCAATATAGTCAATCAAATCGTAGCCAGTGACTACCGGGATGGTGAGAGATTCCCTCTTACATTACAATATAAAGGAAGGAGCCAATTTATGGCAAATGGTTTCGAAAACGAATTTTTTACTGAAGAAGATCGCAGTGCGATGGAGTTTGTACTGGGACAATGTATTAAAAACGCCACCAATGAACAACTACAGGATATTTTAACCGCTGCTTTAGAAATCGCCCCCATTCCAGAGGCCGAAGATGTAGACAAAGGTCGCATTCAGGAACTGGCAAGTCTCTGCACAAAAGCTGCCGATGCTCTGTATTGCCCGGACGATCCTGAAATGCTCGACATTTACCAATTTTTCGTATGGAGCTACAATGAAGCCCTTTCTACCGCTTATCAAACAGGTGACCTGACCGACTTGGAAGAGTGCACAAACACTGCCACCGCTATTCTATGCGCGGCCATGAATCCAGAGTTCTGTAAAATTATCAATAACGAGGATGGTGACTAAATGCTAAAACCTGAAATCAAGAAAATTTATGACCTGACTGCACATCAAAACCGCATTTTGCTCCTACCAGACCAATTTGTAAAGATGTTCGATGGAAAGCAAATCACCATCGAGTGCATCATTACAAATGATGAAGACGATTTAACCGTCCATTGGCAAATGCCACCTTCAAAGGTCAATGTTCAGTACAATCGAGAAAAGAAGCTTATTTCTGTCAACGGTATCAATATCTGTACATGGCTCGAAGCCTCCGCTATTGTCGATGTCGAGGGACGATATATGCACAAGGATGCTTGCGGTATTCGGGTAACGGGTGAAGAGCGACTTTCTGACAATGAAACTGCTTATTACCGCTTTTTTCTTGAAGTCGAACAAGGGAAGCGGCTGTATGATTACCGTTTAGCCACTGGCGCAGTCCATCATTTCGATGGCCGTTATGTTGTTGCTCCAAGCGGCTACATTTTTACTTGTTGTGCACACCTACAATCTGGTCGCAACTTCCTGCGTTCAAAATTCCTGTGGACACCTCTTATCGCTCGCAAACAAGGCCGCGATTATCTATATGTCCAACTCACAGCATCCCATCAAAAGAAAGCTCATCCGTACCGACTTCACAAAATTATTGCCAGTGTCTTTTTGCCCAACGAGAAAAATCTCTCTGAAGTAAACCACATGGATTTAGATGTCACCAATAATTCCGTAGAAAATCTCGAATGGTGTGGTCGCCGCTATAATCTTAAATATAGTACCGTTTTTCACAGCATTCGCAAAGCCCTCCCTGAAATCAACTGTCATGAATGGGTTCTTGTTTGTCGAGACATCACCAATAAAATTCTGAATGGCGGAAGCAAAAAACATTTGATTTCTGCCGCTATTGCGAAAATCGCAACAACACCTTGCCAAGTTTAACAACGTTCTACTTGTATGGGAGCTACTACGTTCGACCTTTTGAATGGTCACAACTGAATATATGATGTTAAAGCCTGACCTTGATAGCTCCCGGTCGGGCTTTTACTTTGGCTCAACTATCACTGCTTACTATCCGACAGTTCGCCTAATGTGCACTTTCGATTTTCAGTAACAGTTTCTTTTCCAAATCACCTTGCGTACTCAATTTTTCCCAGCAAAACCTTTGGTTGATTTTCAAGCCCCAACTCACGGATGTAAGCAAGATCAGCTGTCCATTTGGAAACACTGTCAGCCATTTCAGGCCGTCCTTGATTCATTCTTATAAACATTTCCAGATATTTAATAATCTCCGGCTTTTTGACATATTCATTTTCCACCAGAATCTTTAGCAGATTTTGCCGTTCTTCGTCTGATAAATTATCCTCTTTTCCTACATTGTACCCGTAGAGCCTGAGTATCGAGTATTCTGCCATCGGGAATTTTGCATATCCAGTCGAATGACGGTCTACTTTCAGCCCACATACAATTCCGTAGAGTTCCCGGTAATGGAAAAATTCAGATTCCGAAATAAAATATTTATGGCAGTCGCAGCAACAGTTTACATTGATGTCTACCGTACCTCCACGGCGATCATAGACTGTTGCCGTAACAGAATCAATATCGTGATGCTCACGGAAACATTTTGTCTCGCCTTTATAAATGTAGAGAACATCTCCATATAGGTCAAAATCCCCATTTTCGTATTCTTCCATTCGATCAATTACATCATTATCACAACAGTCTTTTTTGATAAATTCAAAAATTAGCGTCCAGAAATGTTCTACCCCTTCAATCGAATTGAAATTTCCAAACTGAAGAAGAGCTTCCCTAGCTTTTTCCCTGTCGGGCCATGTATTTTGCAGACGATACTTTTCAAGTTCCGAGTAAGATAGTTTATACCACGGTGCATCAACGGGGGCTTTGCGAGGACTCATATCAAAAAGTGGTTCCTTCGATTCAGGCGGAGCATTTACAACCTGATTTCCAATTTCATACTCTAGCCATGATAGAAACTGTTTATAGGTAATCGAAAAGGTCAAATTCTCAAACCGATTATCTCCGTATGTTTCAATATCATCGTAAGGATGGCACCATACAATACCTGAGTAATCATTAAGAATGTACTTGAGTTCCTTTGTTTCCATCAATGTAAAGTGAAGCTGATCCTGTATGAAACCCGAGAAGTCTTTCCATGCACTAGAAAACATTTTTTGTGCCTTATGCATTAGTGGTATACGACTTCGTGCACACAAGTCCTTGCAAATCATCGAGATATAATACAGATTACTCGACAAGCTATAATACTTCTGATAAATAATAGGTGTCCATCCTGCTGATATAAAAGCCTTTTTTGAAATTGTTGGTCGAGGCTCGATATAGTTTTTTGAATTAGATTGATAGTAGTTTGAAAAAAGTGTACGTACATTATCAGAAGTTTCTACGGACGACAGTTGCTTACCTACGAAGGCTTCTATCAATGAAACAAATTGCTGTGAAATTGCAAAATCCTTTGCACCATCCACTTCAGGCGAAAAGGCATCCTTAACAAAAGATAGGAAGTCATTGGCACAGAATGTAATTCTAGCAGCCGTTCTAAAAAATATTTCCATATTTTCACAGGCATCGTCTAGCACGCTATGCGCATTTTCACAAAGATCTGAAGATTCCAGATAATTCCAATAGTTCATATAAGAAAAGTAAAGCATCCGAGAAAGACGATAATAGCTCAAATATATTTGCTGACTCCAGCCAGCATGGATAAACTCATCTCTTGAAATCGGTGAATCCGAAGAACTATGGTAATGCTTAATAAAAACATCCTGAATACGCTCTTGAGAAGATTCGTTGATGTCCATATTGAGAACTCCTTACAGCCATAAAGTCCGACAAGTCACTTTTTTGTAGTATATCACATAGCACCGTGGCCGTAAAGGAAATTCACTTTGGCATTTGCTATAGTGAAAAAATCCGCCGGGAGGACGGACTTCAAAAGTCTCATTCTTCCGGCGGAGCTTTATATATCAATATCCCTGAACTATTCAAAACTTTAATAGCTATGTATGTTTCTTATGTGACCGACAAACACATTCATCGTTGTCGCCGTGATTCAAATCGAACCAGACAATATTAAAAATTCCATTCTCTATATATCCATAGATTCTATGAGTTCCCTGTAGTCTCAAAGAAAGAATTCCATCAGGCTCAATGTACAACTGCCCCGCTCGCTTAATCGCCTCGGCACTCAAATTTCCAACTTCCAATGAATGGTTTTGTTTTTTCGCGTCCAAAAAAATATCCTTCCAAACACTTTTCTCCCAGTCTTGCATACGAGGAAACACTTCGCTCCAAAAGCAGTCATGCAGTTCTTTTGAATTAACGCTCCATTTTACAGGATCACAGCTGGAAAAGTTCCACGCGGGATGAAGGTTATAATATTTATCCGGATTTTTTCTTTGACGAACTTCCTTTTCCTTAGGTTGATAAGCTTGTTTAATCTCTTTGTTTTTTCTTTTAGAGGCCGCCATAGTACATTGCCATGCTTTCTTTTGTAATCACTTGATCGCATCCTTGCCCTCTAGGAATTCCAACCCGCGCTCTTTTCCAAGGATCTTCCATGTGAGTAAGTTCGCTTAACCATTGAGCATCATGTGTACTATAATGAGCTAGAACTCTGTCAATAGAATCTTTTTGATTCTCTGTTAATTCACTTGCATCTCCCGGCTCATCATCTGCCTGCACAGAAAACCTTCCTTGTGTCTTATAAAATAATTCTGGACACACTGGCCCATTCGCCCATGCCTGAAAGTCCTGTTCAAACAGCGGCTCATCATCCCATACCAACGACCATGCCTGAGCATAATAACAAAGCTTTTGAAGCTTCATGGTAGACATTTTCCCACATCTCTGCAAAATATACTTAGCAACATCAAATACGCTTGCCATATTCACTTTCTCCCTTCTACTCGTATTATATACTTTTTTACTTATAATAGCAACAATAGCCTTTATCTTCTTCCTATAAAGACTTTACCTTGTTCTTGTTAATAGAACCACGGTGCACTTTCCTGCACTTGGCTTTCATCTTGGTATAAGCGTACTACCTGATAATATGCTGGTTCAGGATAACACTCTTTTCCTTCCAGCCTTGGACACCTCTGCTCTTGCCGTTCTGTTTCTCGAATCATCTTGTCAACAAGCAGCTTTGTCTTATCACCATCCAATGCGATCTTTCCAAAATAGAACTCTTTTTTCATCTTCGCCAAAGCCGAAATATCTCCCCAATATACCTGTTCTCCATCAATTATCTGCGTATTATTTGTCCGATAACTCTCCCGGTAATCACGAAGCCGTGTTGCTGTCAACTGCTCCTTTTCCATCGTTTTCATATTGAGCAAGCCTTCACAGATCTTACTGTTCAACTGCGTAAAAAGCTCATCGCTGTAAGTTTCAGGCTTTCCCAGTCTGCACATTGCGTGCTCTAGCGCTCCCGGTTCTACTGTTATATCGTATACCTCTTCAATATATCCGCAATCCTCTCCAAATTTATCCTTCAGCTTTTTTCGAAGCGTTCCATAAAAATCTGCCGCTTTGCCAGACGTAAAGATTGCCTGCAAAGTCGCCACACCGCCGCCTGCTTTTCTATAACTACGAAGCGTCTCATCTACAATTTTTAGATACTCCACTTTTTCTTCTGCTGTTAATGGAATTATCCACTTATTTCCTTCTTCTTTACTATATTTGATAAAACACGTCCGCTTAGCCAAAACAATTTCTTTGTTTTTGCTCATTGAGTTCAGCGCAGCTTTGATGTAACTAGCAAACTTAGGGAGTACGATACGTCGGAACGCATCTGCATAACTACCGTTTTCTTTTTCTTCCTCCTCCATCTCTCCATTTCTTCCGTAATTCGTAAAATGCTTATTGAATATCCGGCAAGAATACATCATATCCTTTGCACACCAGAGAATTTGGAAACCCAGGCATCCGCCATGTCCTTTGTACAGTTCATCCCACCGTTTCCACATATACCAAAAATGGTATACCAACGCTTGCTGGATTAGTTTACTGTACTTGATATTTCCACCCTCTGAACGCTCTGGCAAAATTTCGTCCTTTGTCCGAATGTGCTTGACGATCAGCTTCTGCCCTTCTTTTTCTATCTGAATAAAACGGTTAAGCTCTTCCATGAACTGCTTTTTGCTGTTTCCTCCAATGGGTTCTCCCTTGTTATTCAAGAGATGCCACTGTAAGCACAGATCGCGAAAGCTCTTAAAGACCTGCCCTTCATAGAGCCTCTGTAGCATTTCTTCTGTAACATCATAAGTTTTTACTGTCATAGATCAACCTCCTAATTTCCGTTTGCAAAAATGGCGCCATTTCTTCAATCTAATTATATCACAATTATATGTTTTTGTTAATCAACTTTTTTGTAAACTTTTAGATGTTTTTATTTATTTGCATTGCCTTATCTGACGCAATATCCCCCTCTGCTACACAGCCTTTTTCCCTATTTTTTCCGTTCCGTGTTTCCAGCGGTTCGCTTCATCTACACATCGCTCATCGCTCGTGTAGATTACGCTTCTCTGCTTATCGGAGAAATCAACTTTTCGCTTGTACTCAAAAAGTTGATTTTTCCGACAAGCAGTACTTACTCAAGTTGGGTTTTCTTTTCTTACACTCTGACACCATTGTAAAAAAGTTGCACACCAAAAAAATATTATATTTATTAAAATGTAAAATAAATACTTTTTCAGTGTACAACTATTAGTCATTTCCTGTATAATAGATAATTCACAGAGCTTTTTATTCTAATGTGCACTTATAAAACTATTCTTCTATCATGAAACCTCTACCGCCGGGAACATCATAATTTTTCAGCTTACTTTTTCAGGCTCGCAATCACGCTGCTATTGACTGCATTCTCCACGATCTGCGCATCTCTCATATTCTGCAAGTAGATTTGGGTGATACTGACCTTCTCATGCCCCAGCAATCTGGACAATGTGTAGATATCCATGCCGTTCTTTAGCTGGGTCTGTGCATAGAAGTGCCGGAATGTGTGGGGCGATACTCGCGCATCCTGTATTCCCTGCCCCGCAATCTTTATCAATCGTTCGATTGCACTGTTGGTCAGCTTTTTTCCTTTCACGCTCAAAAAGAAATTATTGTCTGGTGATTTCAGTTCAAATTGATACTCTATCCGCACCCGATACTTTGCCAGTTGCTTGCCCAGATACGGTGTGATAGGCACCAACCGCTCTTTGTGATTTTTGCCATGAATGAGGATATAGTTCTCCTTGATGTCCTCCGGCTGCATATCGATCAATTCCTTGCACCGGATACCCGTTTCCAGAAACATTGTGATGATGGTACGATTCCGGCAAGATAAGTAGCTCTTATTATCATAGTATTCCAGCAGTTGCCGTGCATCTTGTGCAGAGAACGCCTTGATTACAGGCTTTTCTTCCCTGACCCATGCTACCTTCTCATAGGCAATATCGGTGTAGTCCTCTCCATTCGTATACTTGAAGAATGCCCGCAGTATCTTGATGATGCCATTCACATAGGTCGCCTTGTGTCCCATTTTCAGGTGATAGGCCACATACTGCTTCAGGTGGACGACCCGAATCTTCTCCAACTCATCAATCGTCCATTCCTTTTGAAGCCAGTTTGCAAACAGATTCAGAGCATTTTTATACCCTCTGAGTGTTCGCTCCGTCTGGTTTTCAATCTTCTTGGCATACAAAAACTCCTCTACTGTGACGTACAACTTCATTTTTCAGCCCTCCAAAACCGGTCAGTATGTCACAATCCAAAAGTGCCCGTCTGTCACAGCAAACCAGCGCTTCTGCGCTCTCCCGCCATACAGACAAAAGCCGCCTTTCGTGCCTCGCAGCACAAAAAGCGGCTTTTTATCGTCTTATTGCAGGAGCAAAGAGCCTTGCGGAAGCTTATTCCGGCAGGTCCTCTTCGTTCTCCAGAGAGTGCCAGACGTTCTGGACGTCATCGTTATCCTCCAGAGAGTCCAGCAGCTTGCCCATCAGCTTCAGCTGATCGGGGTCGGTCAGGCGGGTGGTGGTCATGGGAACCATGGCCAGATCGTCGGA
>Ga0129310_1001722_pt1 | contig 18179 bp, 15 predicted proteins | sample Go1ome_2_FD_94433 | JGI IMG/M metagenome (GOLD analysis project Ga0129310, IMG submission 94433) | Western lowland gorrila individual fecal microbial communities from Wisconsin, USA - Go1022A metagenome | ecosystem: Host-associated > Mammals > Digestive system > Large intestine > Fecal | place...
CCGATAATAGCTATAAATTTATCGCTTTCACCAGTAAAGACCTTGCGAATTTCCTCATCTCGCTCCTGCTTCTTGGCTGCCAGCTCTGGCGCCAAAGGAAATTGCTGACGAATTTCTTCCGGTGTTGGTAATTTGGTTACAAAGGTGAATCCCATATATATTGCTCCTTTCAATTCAAGGGCAGGTTATGCAAAAAGTCCCCCGCTGAAAATTGTTTTCTACCATTATAACACGATTCCTATAATAAAATAAAGTAAAGACTGTCCTCTTAAAATAATTTATCCAACAAATTATTTTGTCGCTAAATGCCTTTTATGCAGTACCATACATGCATAGAAAATAAAGGCACAGGCAGCAGCTATAGATGAACACAGATACAAGGCTCTAAAACCATAAATAGGTACAATATTTCCCAGTACCGCCGGCCCAATGCCATTACCTGCATCCAAGGCTATATAAAGGGTTGAAGTGGCCAGACTATATCTATCCGGGGTAACATTCTGTACCGCAATTGCCTGTCCTGCTGGCGGCACTGTGCCATAACCAATAGCCACCAGGGTGGCTCCCAATAACAGCATAGCATTGCTTTCTGCCTCTGCTACAGCCAGAAAACCAAAAATCATGCAGAAAAGTACAGGCAGCATGACCACATTGTTGCCCCATCTATCCAGAGCCATACCGGAAAGAGGCCTTGATATCAGACAGGTAATGGAGTAAACCACATAAAACAGACTGCCACCCAGCAATAGCCCTATGGCCTCACTATAAGCGCCAATATAGCTCATAACCCCGGAATACCCCACGGCACTTAGCATAGCTACTATGGCAATCCCCAAGGCCTTCGGCTCAATAAAACTGCTGATAGACCACCCCTGATGAGCCAGCAGACGAGCCTTTAGCTTCTCATCCAGCTCCGGCACATGGAGTACCATAACCATCAGCATAAGCACCACAGCAATTATATCACTGACCACCATAGCATAAAGAGGATTTATCTGAGGCAGCACCACCCCCAGGAAAGGCCCTATAGCCGCCCCCATAGTCATACTAAGGCTAAAATATCCCAGCCCCTCCCCTCGACGGCTGACAGGTACAATATCTACGCTGACAGCACCAAAAACCGTAGCTACACAGCCATAGGCAATACCATGAATCAATCTTAGGGCAAACAGTCCGCTCATGCCAGCAACAATATGATAGCATAGGGTACATATCACATAGGCAGCCGCCGATATAAGCATCATTTTTCGCCGGCCCACCTGCTCCAGATATTTGCCAGCAAAAATTCTAGCCACCAGAGCGCTAATAATGAATATACTAGAGGCAAAACCTGCCTGATTAACACCTGCCCCAAAATTCTTCATAGCCATTTGCGTAGTAAATATCATATAGAGATAAAAAACCACGAAAACAAAAAAATATGCCACTAAATGCATAATATAATTTTTTGTCCACAATGGTTCCTTTTTCCCAGATGCAAAATCATTGCCACCAAATTCCCGATTATGTTTTTCCACCATATACTGCCTTCTTCCCTATATATTACATAATATATTACATAATGTATCAACATTATGTAATATAGCACCATTTATTAGTGTATATCAATAGGCAGGTATATTTTTCCGCAAACCTTTCAATAGTTAATGTAACTACCATTAGAGCTGAATATGGCGTTTCCCAGCAGGACTGAGCATGTAAGCGCCGCTGTGCCGACAGATGCGAAAGCAGGCCAGATGTTTTTCCAAAATAATATTCAGCCTTAATGACAAGAAGATTATTCATGGTGTTTTCCTGTTGGGGCATCAATGCAGACACGATAAACGCAGGTACGCTTTAATTTTTCGGCAGAGAATTGAAAACAGTCCTCTGTTTTGCCGAGATGCCGGATCATACAGTTCAGCGCATGAGTTTTTTCCTCCGGGGTTTCCAGAAACTCAACCACTCCGGCACCCATCACGCTGTCATACCTCCAACAGAACGCACACGGGTTTTTATGGCTTCCGCTGATAAATTCATCCACGCAGTTCATCTGCACATAGACGGAGGGGTTTTCTTTCAAAATCTCCATTTTACGCCCTTCATAGGCGCTGTGAAAATAAAGGATCAAACTGTCTCCCTTTCGCTCATATCCGAAATTCAGCGCTACCACATAAGGCTTGCCATGATCAGTCATCCCAACATGGGCGACACTGCATCTCGATACAATGTCAAAAATCTGATTGAGGTCTGTTACTTCTCTGTCTTTTCTTCTCATTTTTTGTACTCCTCATAATACCAATTAATCACCTATAAATTTTTCTTCTCTCATCTACATTACTTATTATAATCATAAACATACTGTTTGTCAAGTAAATGTTATATCTTTTTTATTTTTAAGTTCTGTTATAATATATTTTGTTGTATTTTTTATATTGTAAAAAGCATAATAAAAAAGGAGGCATCCTTAAAGGATGCCTCCCTCATGTCCTACTATAAATAACCGATTAGCCGATTACAGCCAGAACATCGCCGGACTGTACAGCCTGGCCAGCTGCTACGTTGATAGCCTTTACAGTGCCGTCAACAGGAGCAACGATCTCGTTCTGCATCTTCATAGCCTCGAGAATGAGAACTACTTCGCCAGCCTTTACAGCCTGGCCAACAGATGCTACCAGCTTAATAACCTTGCCTGGCATTGGTGCATTAACAGCGGACTCGCCAGCTGCAGGTGCTGCTGCTGGAGCAGCTGGTGCTGCAGGTGCAGGAGCTGCTGGAGCTGGAGCTGCTACTGGAGCAGGAGCAGATGCTGCAGGAGCCTTAGGAGCCTTAGGAGCTGCTGCCTTTACTTCCTCAACCTCAACCTCATAGGCAGTGCCATTTACAGTAATGTTGAACTTTTTCATCTAATATACCTCCAAATTTTAATGATACTAGCTATCTCTTACAATGGAATATTACCATGCTTCTTAGCAGGCATGGACTCACGCTTGCTTGCACAAGCATTCAAAGCAGTAATAATCAATGGACGAGTCTCGCATGGCTCAATTACCATATCAGCGTAGCCACGCTCAGCAGCCTTGTATGGAGTAGCAAACTCATCTACATAGTCCTGAGTATTCTTAGCCTTCTGCTCTGGCTCATCACGCTTGAAGATAATATTAGCTGCACCAGCAGGGCCCATAACTGCAATCTCAGAAGTAGGCCATGCCATAACCTGATCAGCACCCAGCTCACGGCAGCACATAGCAATGTAGGAACCACCATAGGCCTTACGAGTGATAACAGTAATCTTTGGCACAGTAGCCTCAGAGTATGCATACAGCATCTTGGCACCATGACGGATAATACCGCCATGCTCCTGACCAACACCTGGCAGGAAGCCTGGTACATCTACCAGATTTACCAGAGGAATGTTGTAGGCATCGCAGAAACGGATAAAGCGTGCAGACTTATCAGATGCATCAATATCCAGGCAGCCACCCATAACCTTTGGCTGGTTGGCAATAATACCAACAGTACGGCCATCAAAGCGGGCAAAGCAGCAAATGATATTGGTAGCAAAATGCTGATGAACCTCATAGAACTGGCCATCATCAACCAGCATCCTGATAACATCCTTCATGTCATAAGGAGCATTTGGATTGTCAGGAATAACAGTGTTCAGCTCTGGATCCATACGGTTTGGATCATCATTGGTAGCAACGATAGGAGTCTCCTCCATGTTGTTGCTTGGCAGGAAGCTCAGCAGATAACGAATCTGCTGGATGCAGTCATCCTCATTAGCTGCTACAAAGTGAGCAACACCGGACTTGGAGTTGTGAGTTACTGCACCACCCAGAGCCTCAGCAGTTACTTCCTCATAGGTTACGGACTTAATAACTGCAGGACCAGTAATGAACATCTGGGAAGTCTTATCTACCATGTAGATAAAGTCAGTAATAGCTGGAGAATATACAGCACCGCCGGCACATGGTCCCATGATTACGGAAATCTGAGGAATTACGCCAGATGCAGCAGTGTTGCGATAGAAGATACCTGCATAACCAGACAGAGCATCTACAGCCTCCTGAATACGAGCACCACCGGAATCGTTAATGCCGATAATAGGTGCGCCCATCTTCATAGCCAGATCCTGAACCTTCCAGATTTTCTTGGCATGCATCTCACCCAGAGAACCACCCTCAACGGTGAAGTCCTGTGCAAATGCATATACCAGACGGCCGTCAACAGTACCATAACCGGTAACAACGCCCTCAGCTGGCAGATCCTTCTTCTCCTGACCAAAGTTGGTGCAACGATGCTTTACGAACTGATCCAGCTCAATAAAGGAGCCTTCATCAAAAAGCTTTTCCAGACGCTCACGAGCAGTCATCTTGCCTTTTGCATGCTGCTTCTCAACGCGCTTCTCACCACCGCCCTGAAGGATATGTGCCTTCTTGGCGTTCATAAGTTCAATTTTTTCCTGAACTGTAGCCATTTTTTACCTCCTCAACAGCCCTATAATTGGCTGAGTTATTTATCTGTCCTCGTGCTGGCAAAGCTCCAGAAGCACGCCAAAGGTGGATTTTGGATGTACAAATGCAATATCTGCACCGCCTGCACCCTTACGAGGCTTGGTATCAATCATTCTGATGCCCTTTTCCTGCAATTCTGCAATAGCAGCAGGGAGATCATCTACACGGAGAGCAATGTGCTGAATACCGCCACGGCCGCCGTTCTTTTCAATAAATTTAGCAATTGGGCTATCTGGTTCAGTTGCTGCCAAAAGCTCAATCTCAGAGCCATTTGGAGTTGGATTGAAAGTAGTAGTAACCTTCTGCTCAGCTACGGTTTCCTGACCAGTGCAAGGAAGTCCGATTGCAGTCCAGAAGTTCTGAGTCTCATCCAAATCATTTACAGCAATACCAATGTGATCTACACCTAAAATCTTGAATGCCATTTAGCATACCCCCTAAAATACAATTACTCTTTTAGCATATCATGCATAACATCAGCTACTACAGTATAAGGGTCGATTTCCCGACGCTTAATCTGCTCTACATATTCATCCAGCTTGCCGGTTTCCTCCAGCTTGCCAGTAATATACTTGCCAATGTTGCTATGTAGAACATCCAGCATTTCATTCTTGGAACGCTCAGTGCGACGTTTCTGGAGAATTCCTGTCTCACTGATGTACTTGAAATGCTTTTCGATATTCTCAACAGTTTCAGTGATGCCTTCATTCTGACTGGCTATAACCTTTTGGATAGGCGGCCGCCATGTGTTTCCTACAGCATGCTTGGCCACATTGAGATGGTGGAACTGATCAGCCAAGGCTTTCTCAGTATCGGTCTGTTCCATCTGCATGCCATGAGCATCCAAATCCAGCATCATATTCAGTTCGCGAACCAGCTTGTCAGCGCCATCATGGTCTGCCTTGTTGATAGTGAATACATCGCCAATCTCCAAGATACCTGCCTTGATAGCCTGAATATCATCACCCATGCCAGGGATTAACACAACCATGGTTGTATCCGCAGCCTTCACGATGTCAACCTCAGACTGTCCTACACCTACGGTCTCAACAAAAATAATGTCCTTACCGAAGGCATCCATTGCCTTGATGGCATCCGCAGTCTTATGTGACAATCCACCCAGGCTGCCGCGGGTTCCCATACTACGAATGAAAACACCCTCGTCCATAGTTAGGCTGTTCATACGAATACGATCACCTAGGATAGCACCACCAGTAAATGGGCTCGTAGGATCTATGGCAATAATACCAACAGTCTTTCCCTGAGCACGATAAGCCTTAGCCAGCTTATCAGTCAAGGTACTTTTGCCTGCTCCCGGAGGTCCGGTAATTCCCAGAACAAAAGCGTGACCAGTGTGAGTATAAAGCCGCTTCATTATGTCCACAGCTTCATCATACTCATTTTCAATAGCAGTGATAGCACGGGATAAAGCTAGCCGGTTGCCTTTTAACAATTCTTCTACAATGTCCATTCTGCACCACCAATAAGTACAATTACACAGGGGCCAGATATCCAGAGCAGCCCCTAAGGACTCCTCCGGATAATGACCGCCTCTGTCAAAATTATTTACTAAAGCTTATTTTACGTTAGCCTTGATAAAGTCTACAATAGCGCTGGTAGGAGTACCAGGAGTAAATACCTCTGCTACGCCTGCTTCCTTCAGAGCTGGAATATCAGTCTCAGGAATAACACCGCCGCCGATAATCAGAACATCATCCATGCCCTTCTCGCGAACCAGATTTACAACCTTAGGGAACAGATGTGGATGAGCACCGGAAAGAATAGACATTGCTACAACATTTACGTCCTCCTGCAGAGCTGCCTCAGCAATCTGCTCAGGAGTCTGACGAAGACCAGTATAAATAACCTCAAAACCTGCATCACGGAGTGCACGGGCAACAACCTTAGCACCACGATCATGGCCATCCAGGCCTGGCTTTGCAACTAAAACTCTAATACGCTTTTCCATTTCTATGTACCTCCAACTACTAATTACAGATTTACATGAGCCTCATACTCACCAAATACTTCACGCATTACACCGCAAATCTCACCAAGAGTTGCATAGGTGTGTACAGCCTTCAGAATGTGTGGCATAAGGTTCTCATTCTCATCCTGGCAAGCAGCCTTCAGGTCAGCCAAAGCAGCCTTTACAGCATCGTTGTCACGCTTAGCCTTCATGGCATGGAGACGCTCACACTGAGCAACACCAACAGAGGCATCTACCTTCAGCAGGCCCTTTGGAGGTTCTTCCTCAACCTGGAACTTGTTAACACCAACGATGGTCTTTGCACCAGACTCAACATCCATCTGCCACTTGTAAGCAGAATCCTGAATTTCCTTCTGGATGTAGCCCTTCTCGATAGCAGCAACAGCACCGCCGATTTCATCAATTTTGTTAATGTATTCCCATGCTTCCTTCTCAATCTTGTTGGTGAGAGCCTCTACATAGTAGGAACCAGCCAATGGATCAATTACATCAGCCAGACCAGACTCATAAGCAACAATCTGCTGGGTACGGAGAGCGATCATTACGGATTCCTCAGTTGGCAGAGCCAAAGCCTCATCACGGGAGTTGGTGTGGAGGGACTGAGTACCACCCATAACAGCAGCTGCAGTCTGCAGAGCAACACGAACGATGTTGTTGTTAGGCTGCTGTGCAGTCAACATGGAGCCTGCAGTCTGAGTATGAACACGCAGCATCATGGACTTTGGCTTCTCAGCGTGGAAACGCTCCTTCATAACCTTAGCCCATACGCGGCGGGAAGCACGGAACTTAGCAACCTCTTCCAGAACATTGTTGTGTGCATTCCAGAAGAAGGAGAGACGGCCTGCGAAATCATCAATGTGCAGACCAGCCTTAATAGCAGCCTCGCAATATGCAATACCATCAGCAATGGTAAATGCAATTTCCTGAGAAGCAGTAGAGCCTGCCTCACGGATATGATAACCGGAGATAGAAATAGTATTCCACTTTGGAACGTTCTTGGAGCAATACTCAAAGATATTGGTAATCAGACGCATGGATGGACGTGGAGGGAAGATATAAGTACCACGAGCAGCATACTCCTTCAAAATATCGTTCTGAATAGTACCCTTCAGCTGGTCAGCTGGTACACCCTGCTTCTCTGCAACAGCGATGTACATAGCCAGCAGAACGGATGCAGGTGCGTTGATAGTCATGGAAGTGGAAACCTTGCCCAGGTCAATCTTGTCGAAGAGAACTTCCATATCAGCAAGGGAGTCGATAGCAACACCAACCTTGCCTACCTCGCCCTCAGAAATAGCATCATCGGAATCATAACCAATCTGAGTAGGCAGGTCGAAAGCACAAGACAAACCAGTAGCACCGGACTCAATCAAATAGCGATAACGCTTGTTGGACTCTGCAGCAGTGGAGAAACCTGCATACATACGCATAGTCCAGAAACGACCGCGATACATAGTTGGCTGTACACCACGAGTATATGGGTACATACCAGGGAAGCCAATTTCATCGGCATAGTCAGTATCCTTAATATCCAATGGAGTGTACAAACGCTGCTCTGGCAGGTGTGGACGCTCTGGGAAGCGGGAAATTGCCTTCTCTACGCTGGCATTATATTTCTCTAAACCAGCCTGAATTTTTTCATTGCTCATAATTTTAAAAACCCCCTATTATTTTTTCATGGTACCGGTTTCCTGGAATCTTTCATGCCAGGAAAGTGCTTCAGTGAGAATATGAGGAGTGTGGGCCTGTTTGGTCTCTTTCAAAGCTCTCTCATAATAATCCATCAGCATTGGCTTGTAGTCAGGATGTGCACAGTTCTCAATGATAACCTTTGCTCTCTGACGTGGAGACAAGCCACGCAGGTCTGCCAAGCCCTGCTCAGTAACAATAATATCAACATCATGCTCAGTGTGGTCAACATGAGAGCACATAGGCACGATAGAAGAAATTGCACCACCCTTGGCAGTGGAAACTGTAAAGAATACAGTCAGGTAAGCATTACGGGCGAAGTCGCCGGAGCCGCCAATACCATTCATCATCTTGGAGCCCATGATGTGAGTGGAATTAACATTGCCGTAGATATCGCACTCAATAGCGGTATTCATAGCGATAATACCAATACGACGTGCAATCTCAGGGCTGTTGGCAACCTCCTGCGGACGCAGTACGATATGCTTTCTGTATTCCTTGATATTCTTGTAGAAACGCTCCAATCCCTCTGGAGATGGGCTTAAAGCAGTACCGGAAGCAAAGGACAGCTTGCCTGCATCAATCAGGTCAAACATACCATCCTGAATAACCTCGGTAAATACTGTCAAATCCTTCAAATCGGAATCAACAAAACCGCTGATAACAGCATTGGCTACAGCACCTACGCCAGACTGCAATGGCAGCAGATTCTTTGGCATACGGCCAGCAGCAACCTCCTTGTGGAGAAGCTCAATGAAATTCTGAGACATCTTGCGGGAATTCTCATCAATCTCACCCAATGCACGAGTATGATCTGGAATATCGCAAGGTACGATAAACTTAATCTTATCAGGTGTGCATGGAATATAAGGTGTGCCGATTCTGTCATTTGGCTTTACGATTGGAATTGGCAGACGATTTGGAGGATCAAGAGGTACATATACATCGTGCATGCCCTCCAGCTCCATAGGCTGAGTGGTGTTAACCTCTACAATAACTACATCTGCAGTCTCCACATAGGATGCACTGTTACCCATAGAGGTGGTAGGAATAATATTACCCTCCTCAGTAATAGCACAAGCCTCTACAATGGCTACATCAATTTTGCCACCAAGGAAGCCGTAACGAGCCAACTGAGCAGACTCGGACAGATGCAGATCGCAATAATCAATCTTGCCGCTGTTAATGGCGTTTCTCATATCCTTGTTGGTCTGGTATGGCATACGGAACTTAATACCATTGGCTCTTGCCAGTGCACCATCCTCTTCGTCGCCGGTGGATGCACCTGTCCAGAGATTAATCTGGAAATGTTCCTTCTCCATACGGGCTGCCAAGGCCATTGGAACTGCCTTTGGATAGCCGGATGGGGTGAAGCCGCTGGTACCAACATTCATGCCTGGCTTAATGAAAGCAGCTGCCTCTTCTGCAGTTACGATCTTTGCCTGTAATTCTTTGTTGCGTACACGATTGAGAATATCAATCATCAAAAATCTCCCCCTGTATATACCTAAAATCTGCTATGAATTTTATGCCGATGACTAAGGTTGCTCAGTTTATAACTAAAAGTTATCGTCTCGTCAAGGACAAGTTATCATAAAATTCATAGTACATATTAACCTTATTTAAAAGGATACCACTATACACAAATTCAGTCAAGTAGTGGTTTTGCTGATAGTTTTATGGTTTTTGAACATTTGTAAAAATGTATTCACCCACTGAAATAATGTATTGTACCGATGTACTTTATCTTATTTTATATTGCAAATTTATGCAGCACAAAACTTACTATAACTCACAGTAATTGATTGAACCAACTTACACAAATATTATACCACAAATTCAAAATTTGTACTAATCTGTAGAGAAAAATTCTTATTCTTTCTCATTATATGTATGACAAATTTATTTCCCGTGAAATTTTGGCAACAAAAAACTTCTCATCTCTGAGAAGTTCTGATTGCAAATGGTCGGAGCGACAGGATTCGAACCTACGACCCCCTGGTCCCAAGCCAGGTGCTCTACCAAACTGAGCTACGCCCCGATTTTAACTTCGTCTCGCGCCATTATACTTCGTCATTTCATCGTCGTACTGATGCGAAACACAAGCAAGCTATATATAAAATTGTTTTTGTCAAAAAATGGTGCGACTGGAGGGATTCGAACCCCCGACCCACGGCTTAGAAGGCCGTTGCTCTATCCAACTGAGCTACAGACGCGAAAAGTGGTCGGAGCGACAGGATTCGAACCTACGACCCCCTGGTCCCAAGCCAGGTGCTCTACCAAACTGAGCTACGCCCCGACAACGCAAGAAATATTATGCCACATCTTTCAAACTCTGTCAAGCATTTTTTTGCTTTTTTCAAAGTCCGTCTTTAGCTCTTTCCTGCACAACATTGATAATTATAACAGCATCATCTCAAAAATGCAAGCATTTATTCAATAATTTTTTCTAATTTTTCTCTAACAGCCATAATTTCTTCCCAGGTGGCCAAGGCATGGTCTGGCATTCTACCTGCTCTAAACTCCTCCACAATGCTTATGACTAAATCATATACCGGGGTAATCCCCATATTGGCACTAATACCCTTTAAGTCATGAGCTGCCCCAAAAGCCGCCTTCACATCACCAGCCTTGATAGCTTCACCCAATTCCCCAAAGGATTCATCATGTATATATTTTGTAAAGCATTTTCCGTAAAAATCCTCATTGTTCAAAAACCTGCCCATGGACTCATTCACCTTACAGCCATAATCGGTAAGTTTATCTATAAGAGCTGACATTACCCGCACCTCCAGAAATTCACTTTATCTACATTCTAACAAGATTTTTACTGATTAGCAATATCCTCAAACGCATAAAAGACATCAATTACATCCAGAAATGCTCCATCAAAGCCAGCAGACAATATCTGGTCAAGATAAGACTGAGGACTTCCCATCAGCATCTTCTGCCAGTCCTTACTCCAATATCTAACTCTATAATTTCCTTCCCAATCACCATTGGCAATCCACATCCAGTCAGGAGGATTTGTTTTCCACTTAGGCTGCCAATAAGGACGATAATCCTCTGCCTCCCCTACGCTCATATAGGAAGCTACCAGACGTCTGCTGCCACCTGGCTTGTATTGCAGCCTAGCCACATCCTGAGGTGTCAGCATGGAGTCCCCATAATAAGCATCTATAATGAGCAAATCATAATTGCTAGCTGCCAAACTAGCAATATAAGACTCCTTAGAGGAAAATGCTTCTGGATTTAACAGTACCAAATAGTTTTTGGCCTGAGACAGCTCTGTGCAGGCCCTATCATTGTTATTATTAGGTGCTTCCTTAGGCAATCTATCCAAATCCCTGCGGGCAGATACCCAACCCAAATAACCATAATCCCTATCCTCCCGATAGGATTTCTGAGTTTCTGGCTTTTCTCGACAGTAATCCAAAACCAAAGGTACTACCCCAGATTTTTTGGCCTCTGTCAATAAATCATGGAAAATTTCCTGATCCTCTACAGGGGTAGGATTATCCATAGCCATATCCCAGCCATAATTTACAGACTCCACCATTACCCCATCCAAATGGGCTTTCAACTTGTCGCAATCATCCTCAGGAAACATTTCATTGCTTTCCATCAGGCCAGCTCCACCATTGGCTATAATGAAAAAATCTCCCTTGCCATGTTCTTGCCCATATTCCTTAATATCACAAATAAGATTGCCCATTTCCTGACGATAAGCAATCTCCTCCTTATTACTGTTATTGGCGGCAGCAATATTGTGATAAGTATACAGCCCTGCCAGAGAAGCAACAATTCCGGCAGCAGCCAGCAAAATTTTTATTTTCATTTAAAAGCTCCTATTGTAATTCAGCATAACACCCCAGCTGCGATAGTTGGCATCTCCCTGCTGTCGCAATATTCCCCGCTCCATATCCAGGGACAAGCTGTTTTTATCATCCATACGCCAATCATAGCCAAGAGAAACAGAAAACCTCCGCCCAGAGGCGCTGGTAAGCCTAGTCAAAGGATCATAGCTCTCTCCATCTGCTCGCAGCCAATTAGCAAACAATCTCAGCTGTCTTTTACTATCAAATTGATGAAAATACCCCGCACCATAATACAGCCGGTGAACACCTGAGCCAGGAGCCAAACCATTATCATAGGCTGTACCACCATCAAAGGTCCAGGCACCGTAGGCTCCCCAGGAATCCTTTGGGGTAAACCAGCTGCGGTAATACCCTCGCAGGCCAAGGCCATCACCCTCGGTAAAGCTATAATCATTAGCTGTGCCACTAATAGAGGATTTATCACTATTATTCGTATATTGGAATTTCAGCATATAATGAGTTTTCTTATCTGTATGCAAATATTCCAGTTCATTAGTCCATTGATTACCGGGATGCATATTCCCAGTCAGACCATCATAGTCCTCCTCATAGGCTCCTCGGAAGGAATAGGAGCCTCGCCAGGTCATACTGGTATATTTATCCAAATGGCGAACGACTTCCAGGCGAGGGGTAAAATTCCAGCCCTCCCCTAATCGGGAAACTCTAGCCAGATAATCAGGCACCACCGCATTATTATTTGTCCGGCTGCTGCCTGTAGGCAGGTTAACCTCCAAGCCATAACGCACATCATAAACAGGATGCTTATTGGTATACATAGCTGTCAAAGAAGTATCCGTCAACCCTGACATCTCTCCTCCAGCCAAGCCTGTATTGGACATAACATAGGCATTGCTTAAGGAAAAATCATAGTGATTCTTGCTCCAATAAAAGGAATTGCCACTGTAGAGCTGATGACCGCTGCGTCCCTCCGGTCCCTGCCAGCTATAATATTCCAGGCTCTTTTGCGCCCCCATGCCTTCGCCAAAATGCAAAAGGCCAAAGCGGGCCAAATCCACATCCTTGTGAGCCTCCTCCAAATCTGCTACAGCTTGTTGTCTATTGGTGATAGCTTCATCTCTCTCCTGAGTGCAAATCTTGACATCCTGAATGCAATCCAGCACATCCTGCTTATTCTGAGCTACTTCTATCTGCAGCTCTATAACATTCTGTCTAGCATCAGCCTCTGCCTCCTCAGCCTCCTGCTGCTGTGCCTTCAACTCATCCAGATACTCACTAACAGAATCGAAATATTCTCTAGCTTCCTCTACCTCTCTGTCCAGCTCAGCCATTCTCTCCCAATAGGCATCCTGTTCAGCCTGAGCCTCAGCAGCATCGTAGCCAGCTCCCTCACCGCTGAATCTGGCTTCAATCTCTGGCAGGCGATTACTTTCATAGCCTACCTCCGCCCAGGCCTCCTGAATCCATTGAGCACGCTGTTCATCACTAGCTGTCCAGCCACCACCAGCCCCTGCACTATGGGGCTGATCTACAGCAGCTGCTTCCTGCACATCCACACATTGCTGCAACTGGGCCTGAGCCTCATACCAGGTAGGTAGATAGTCTGCCACAGCCTGCTGGCTGGCAATAGCCTGCTGTGTCAACTCTATACGATTCGCCCTTGCCTCCGTTAGTTCCTTTTCTGTTTCTGCCAAAACTTCCTCTGCCTGCTGCTGGTTGTCCTGAGCCTGCAAAAGATTCTCCTCTGCATCCCGACAGGTCTGGATAGCTTCATCCAAATACTGCTGAGCCAAAGCTGCATTGTTGACAGCATCTACCACCCAATCCTTAGCTGCATCATAAGCATTAATGCTTTCCAAGCTATCCTGCATATAATCAAAATCATTATTAATATCCTGTAATACATTCAGCGCGGCATTAGACTGCTGGGGAACACTTACCGCCAAGCTTCCCAAAACAGCAGCTGCAGCTTTTTGACGATTGTGACTGGCTTGTCTGCGCTGCTGCAGCAACAAACGGCGTTGCCGAATTCTGGACATTCGCATTATGTTTTCCTCCTTTCCTCAGTTTAATTTATCCCCATACAGATAAGCCGCCAATTTGGTAAAAATACCATTAGTGTGTTCAAAGAACACCGGCCTGCTGCAAAATACAAAATAATTAATTCTCTGACAAAAATATTGTAACCGCCAAATAGCCACAGCACAAGCCAGCACAGCTGCCAGGAAAAAGGTAAAGCCATAGCTTATCTCTCCCACCATCTGTCCTGCTATGCCAAATACCAGATTTGCCAGCAGGAAACTGCCTGTTATAATCAAGGCACCATGCTGATCTTCCAGATAGAGAAGCAGGGTATATACCACCTGCAGGATGCCACAGAAAAATGCCCCTATAACTAAAAGGCGGTAGATATTTACATCCTGATAAGCCACTCCTCCCAAGGTCAGAAAATAACTGCCCAAGGCCAGGAAAATCAAAGAAAACACCAGCTGAAACTCCATGATATTCTTAAACTCTGTCCATAGGGTATAAAGCAAATCTTTCCGGGAATCATCCACCTCTTTAAAATTACCTTTTTGCGTAATATAGGTAAAATATATGGCATATTGCTCATAAAATTTCAGCTCCATAGAAACCACAAACATAATCATAATCGGCAGGATGGACAAAAAGGCATAGAAAGTAATTACATCATACCTTGGGGAATAAAGATACGTACCTGCCACCATAACTCCCCAGGAGCTGTTCCAAACAATAAAATTTGCCACATAGATAGACAAGGTATAAAAAATTATCAGCAAAAACAGCTTGTAATGCTGTTCAAAATATGGCAAAAACTCAAAATTCATAGCATGGGATGGATAACCAAAATATCTGACAATCTGCACCATAAAGCACAAATCCAAAATACCTACTCCTATACACATAGAAAGCATGGTGCCCTCCACAGGAGCCATAAAACCATATTGCAGATTCAGCCAGGTAAGGACAATGCTTATAGCCGCTCCCGCAAAATAACTGCCAAATATGGATTTATAATCCTTGAGAGCTGTTAAATATACCATTTGCAGCCACATGGCTATCATTTCTGCAAAGAAGGTATAGGTTATCAGCTTCAGATGCAAGGGCAGAGGCTTATCCCAATAAAACAGCAAAGCAGCCACTACCCCTGCCAGCTGAGCCATAAAAATTATTCCATAGCAGGAACCGGATACATTACCATATTCCCCTTCATACAAACAATCTGCCAGATACCTGGTTATGATAATAGAAAAACCACAGGAAATCAACTGGGAAAATACAAAGGGATAAATAACCGAGGAAACATATAGCTGGCTGTTATTTACATCAATGCCATAGCGAAGAAATAAAAGCTGAATAGCCAGAACCATAGTGGTCAGCAAGGCAAAGGGGCCTGCTGTAATCACCGCAGAATAGCCATAGGCCATAGCATGGCCTGTCAGGGTACGGCGATTAAAAAGTTTTTTCAGCTCAAAGCCAATTCCTGCCATTTATTTCTCAGCTCCTTCCAATTGCTGGAATATCTTTCGATACGAATCAATGAAATATTCATAGGTATAGCCATTTTTTACCCGCTGCCAACCTACCTGGCCCATTTTGCGCCTTAAAGAGAAATTTTTGCCCAAGCGGATAATCTCCTTGGCCATCTGCTCATAATCCATAGGAGCCACCACTGCTCCTGCCGGCCCCAAATCATCGTTAGAGCCGCCATATATCAACTCTCGACAGCAGCCCACATCTGTGGTCACAAAAGGCCGTCTGGAGGCCTGTCCCTCCAGTACCGCCAGAGGCTGTCCCTCACTGATACTGGATAATAATACAATATCCAGCTGAGGGAATACCTCTGCCACATTTACAGAACCAGTAAATTCCACATTTTTCAGCTTTAGGGTTTCCACAGTTTGAAGGCACATTTTATAATAATCCGGATCCTCAGCATAAGGCCCAATTACCTTAAGGCAGGCATCTGGAAAAACCTGCTGTACCAGAAGAAAGGCTCGCAGCATGGTAACAATATCCTTAATAGGCACCACCCGCACTACCCCTCCAATAACCAAAGGACCATCATGATCTGTAAGCTCCGGTATATGGGCAAATCTTTCCATACGGATACCATTAGGCACGATGCGAATTTTATCAGGATGACAGCCCAGCTCCTGCTCAATAATAGCATTGCGCTCAAACAGAGTTACCACCATATTAGCAGTTGTATAGGCCAGCTTAGCAATATTATAAAAATACTGTATCCAGACAGATTTAAAATCTCCCTTGGCCCAGCCACATTTTACAATTTCTGTTTCTCTTTCCCGGGAATAAATACCATGTTCCGTAATCAAGAATGGCTTATGATACATTTTGGCCGCAATACTGCCAATAATACCACAGTATCCAGTTGCCACGGTATGATATAAATCAGCCTGTGGCAAAGGATGATGGAAGAAATAAAACAAAGGCAAGAGCATGGATCTCATGGTCCAGAAAAAATCTGTAAAGGGCAGGTAGCTGTATTTATCCGCATAGACCTGACTGATAATATCAAAAAAATCACTGCTCATAAAAATAGTCAAAGGATTTTTCTTATGCTTTGCCTGAGAAAACATATTGACAATGGTTTCTATATCAATAGGCTTTTCTCCCACCACCAAATCATATAAGCACTGTCTTTCCTGCTCATTGAGAATATTCTCCTGCAGCTTAGGTGAATGACAGCTCAAAATCTCATCCAGAAAAACCTCCTGAATACCTACTACATTAGCAGGGAATTTGTATTTAAACTTACCTCTATCACGAGAATCTGCCCCAATAGCATAAATAAAAAATTCATATTCAGGCAATCCCTCCATCAGCATCTGAAGCCAGGAGGAAACACCTCCTACTACATAGGGATAGGCCCCCTCTACCAGCATGCATATTCTCATATTATTCACCTGCCCATTTGATTTCAAAATCTGCATCCGTCACAGTCAGCACATAGGCATTTGCCTGAATCCTTTTGGCACTGCCTCCAGTTACAGAGCCTATTTCCTTATCGGTACGCAAAATAAAGGTTAGTGGCTTCTGGAAGTTAGAAGCGTTAATCTTGATGCCCTCCTTACTCCTTGTTAAGCTGTAATCCATCTGAACATAATCCTGCAGCTTTTCATATGCCTCAGTAGCTGTAACTGGCTCCAGCCAGCCAAATCTATTCTGCAGTTCTGACAAAAGATCCGTCATGCCCTGCTTCATAATAGCCCAGGTCAAATTTTCACTTTCCTCATAGAAAATTTCATCAGGATGGACAAAATGAGAAAATACACCATTATAATTTAAAACATTATAGGCCTCCCAGATTTCCTCCTGGCTAGGGGCATAACCAGAGGAAGCGCGAGGTATCTCGCTGGTACCGTCACTATTCAACTGGAAATTCTGGAAATACTCCTTGGCTGTAGCCAATCCTTCCCACAAGGAAGAATATACTTTAATGTCTGTAAAGACATTTTTAACGGCTGCCTTGCCCTCTGGACTAAGAATATTAGATGGAGGTACATAGGCATGAATTTCATAGCCTGGATATACATCCTCAATATAGCGCTTTAGCTCTCTAAGGGATTCCTCCATATCAGCCTGACTTTCCCAAGTGGCATAGCCCAGCTCATCCTGTCCATAGCCAGCAGGAGCCAGAGACTGATGGTTATAGCCATGAATACCCAGCTCACCCCCAGCCTTCAACAGCTCTCTGCCGTAGGCAATCAGACTATTCCGGGCCGCTCCATTGGCCAAAGGCTTAAATGGCCCCTTTACCTGATCCCCATAGGATTCAATAATCAAGCCTGTATATTTAACATTATATTTTTCTCCGTTATTCAGCATCTCAGGCCACCAAAGACGACGATAAAAATCCGAGGTATTATAGCCTGTTTCCTGATATATTTTGTCAAAATTTCCTTCTGGTACAGGAGAGGGAAAATCATCTATATAGAACAATTTGATATTCATCATCGGATAAATATAGTCCTCATTCAGCTGACTAAGAATAGCTGTATATGTACCATAATTATTCTTGTCGTCTCGCTCTCGGCTATTGCAGACAATATATTTTCCCTGACCGCTATTATGACTCCAGATAATAGGATGTCCATCCTGAGATGTAACCTCTGGCACTGCATC
>Ga0129310_1001724_pt1 | contig 18159 bp, 18 predicted proteins | sample Go1ome_2_FD_94433 | JGI IMG/M metagenome (GOLD analysis project Ga0129310, IMG submission 94433) | Western lowland gorrila individual fecal microbial communities from Wisconsin, USA - Go1022A metagenome | ecosystem: Host-associated > Mammals > Digestive system > Large intestine > Fecal | place...
TCTTTCTTTCTTCATTCACGAAAATCTATGCTTTTAATCACACAATAATTTAAAAGCAGGATTTTGGAATGCAGAAGGGTATATCCGGTGGGTGTGTAAGTTTTCCATAAATCCTGCAAAGGAGGACATATGGAAAATAACAATTCAGTAACAGTAACTGCCAACCGGGAGTACAAAAGCACCATGTTCAGCATGATTTTCCGTGACAGGAAGGAGCTTCTGGAGCTGTACAATGCGGTGAACCGCTCAGACTACACAGACCCTGAGGCTCTGGAGATAGTCACTTTGGAGAATGCCATCTACATGAACATGAAAAATGATTTGGCATTTCTCATCGACATGCGCCTCAATATGTATGAGCATCAGTCGACCTTCAATCCCAACATACCCCTCAGGGATTTGTTTTATGTGGCAAAGGAATATCAGAAGCTTGTGAATGGCGTCAGCATTTATGCGTCAACACTGGTAAAGCTTCCCGCTCCCAGATTTTTAGTCTTCTATAACGGAAGTGGTGAGAGACCGGAGAAGGAGGTGCTTCGCCTTTCCGATGCATACCACATAAGGGAGGAGGAGCCCGAGCTGGAGCTGAAGGTGACGGTACTGAACATTAACGCGGGCAATAACAGGGAGCTTCTTTTAAAGTGTAAGACATTGCAGGAATATATGCAGTATGTGGACTGTGTGAGACGGAATGCCGCCATACCCGGCATGACGCTGAACGAAGCAGTGGCAAGAGCGGTAAATGAGTGTATTGACAGGGGAATCCTTGCAGATTTCCTGAGGAAGAACAAAGCGGAGGCGATAAGCGTGAGTATCTTTGAGTACAACGAGGCAGAAGAGAAGGAGAAGCTACGTAGGGCAGAGCGTGCGGGAGGCTATGAAGAGGGGGTTGCCGCCGGAATTGCTGATGGAATCAAGCAAGGCATTGAGCAGGGAATTGAACAGGGAATCGAGCAGGGTATCAGGCAGGGTATTGGTCTAATGATTGAAGCCTGCGCTGAACTGGGTGTTTCTAAGCAGGATACATTGGCAAAGATAATGGAAAAATTTGCCTTGAATGAAATAGAAGCGCAAAAATATATGGAAAAGTATTGGAATGAGCAGCAATAAATCCTGCTGCTGATGTGGACAACTGAATATTGAAAAGAGCTTAAGCAAGAAGACATTCCGTGGCACAAAACGGAGTGTCTTTTTGACTGATACTGCGTTGAATGCAAGTTGACAGGTAAAGTGTAGTGGTTTAAAATCATCATAGTTGCAAAAAGCGTGGAAAGTACAGGCTGGAGGGATAAATACTATGAAATGGGTTAAGTTCCGAATAAAAACAATTACCGAGGCAGAGGATATAATTATAAGCACCCTCTATGATATCGGGCTTGAGGGCGCTCAGATTGAGGATAAGGTGCCGCTGACTGCATTGGAGAAGGAGCAGATGTTTGTGGACATTCTGCCTGACGGACCGGAGGACGACGGTATTGCATACTTAAGCTTCTTTGTGGAAAAGAAGGAGGACGGCAGTCTTGAGGTACAGGGCGAGGCTACAGACACAGATACCATTCTGTCCAATATCCGCAGGGAGCTTGACGACCTTGGGCAATTTATGGATATCGGCGAGGGCAGCGTTACCGTGGACGAGACGGAGGATATCGACTGGATTAACAACTGGAAGCAGTATTTCCACCAGTTCTACATTGATGATATTTTGGTGATTCCCTCATGGGAGCAGGTGAAGACTGAGGATAAGGACAAGCTGGTGCTGCATATTGACCCGGGTACAGCCTTTGGAACCGGTATGCATGAGACTACCCAGCTTTGCATACGTCAGCTTCGTAAATATATTACCTGCGACACAGAGCTTTTGGACGTGGGAACAGGCAGCGGTATTTTGGCAATTCTCTCACTGATGTTTGGCGCAAAGCATGCTGTTGGTACGGATTTGGATATCTGTGCAATAGAGGCGGTGGCACAGAATTGTCAGGTGAACGGCATTACCCCTGAGCAGTTTGATATGATGATTGGTAATATTATCACCGACAAGGAGGTGCAGGACAAGGTAGGCTATGATTGCTACGATATTGTTGTGGCAAATATTCTGGCAGACGTTTTGGTGCCGCTTACTCCGGTGATTGTAAAGCAGTTGAAAAAGGGCGGTATTTACATCACATCAGGTATTATTGATGATAAGGAAGAGACGGTTGTAGAGGCTGTGAAGGCAGCGGGTCTTAAGGTGCTTGAGATTACTTATCAGGGTGAGTGGGTCAGCGTAACCGCAAGGAAAGAGTAGAAGGGCTGGCTGCGTCACCTAAGCGGTACGACGGAAGGACATGGGTATCAATATGTATCAATTTTTCGTGGAGCCTCATCAAATTAATGTTAATGACAAAAGTGTCATTATTTTGGGAAGCGATGTAAATCATATTAAGAATGTGCTGCGCATGAGGGTTGGTGAGGAAATTGCCGTCAGCAATGGGCAGGACGGAAGAGAATACCGCTGTGGTATTACTTCCTTGGAGGAAGACAGGGTACTGTGTGAGCTTCGTTTTATTAAGGAGGAGGGCGTGGAGCTTCCTGCCAAGGTTTATTTGTTTCAGGGCTTGCCCAAGGCAGATAAAATGGAGCTGATTATCCAAAAGGCAGTGGAGCTTGGGGTCTATCAGGTGATTCCGGTAGCGGCAAAGCGTTGTGTGGTAAAGCTGGATGATAAGAAGGCTAAGGCGAAGCTTGCCCGCTGGCAGGGAATTGCGGAGGCGGCGGCAAAGCAGAGTAAAAGAGCCATTATTCCGCAGGTGTCAGAGCCTGTGAGCTTTGGTGAGGCGGTAAGGCTGGCAGAAGCCATGGACGTAAGACTGATTCCCTATGAGCTTGCGGAGGGAATGGATAAGACTAAGGAACTCATCGGCGGCTTGAGGGAAGGACAGAGTATTGCTGTTTTTATCGGACCGGAGGGAGGCTTCGAGGAAGGGGAGATTGAGAAGGCGGTTTCCTGCGGAATTGAGCCGATAACCTTGGGGAAACGAATTCTGCGCACGGAGACGGCAGGCTTTACGGTGCTTTCGTGGATTATGTATCAGCTTGAAAACTGACAGAACAGGACTACATTGCATATATTATAAAAAGACGGCAATAAAAGGAGATAAATAGATGGAAGTGTATTTGGACAATTCCGCCACAACCCGTGTATTCCCGGAGGTTGCGGAATTGATGACAAAAATTATGTGTGAGGATTACGGAAATCCTTCCAGCCTGCATATTAAGGGGCTTCAGGCAGAGCAGTATTTGCGCTATGCCAAGGAAACTTTGGCGAAGCTGTTGAAGGTAAGTGAAAAGGAAATCATTTTTACCTCCGGTGGAACGGAATCCGATAACCTTGCATTGATAGGTGGTGCCACTGCCAACAACAGACGCGGCAATCATCTGATTACCACTCAGATAGAGCATCCCGCTATTTTACAGACTATGCGTCATTTGGAGGAGCTGGGTTACAGAGTGACTTATTTGCCGGTGGACGATTGTGGACAAATTCATCTGGAGGATTTGCACCGCGCTATGACACCGGACACGATATTGGTGTCCATTATGCATACTAACAATGAAATCGGTTCCTTACAGCCTGTTGCGGAGGCGGGCGCTCTGATTAAGCGTATGAACCCTAACACACTGTTCCATGTGGACGCTGTTCAGGGCTTCGGAAAGGCAAAAATTTATCCGAAGAAAATGAACATTGATATGCTTTCGGTGAGCGGGCATAAGATTCACGGACCCAAGGGTGTGGGCTTTTTGTATGTGGGAGACAAGGTGAAGCTGCACCCGATTGTTTTCGGAGGCGGGCAGCAGCAGGGCTTACGCTCCGGCACAGAGAATGTTCCCGGTGTAGCAGGGCTTGCCAAGGCGGCAGAGCTGCTTTATCAGCATTTTGATGAGGATATAGACCATTTGTATCAATGTAAGAGACATTTCATAGAGGGTGTGGGCAAAATAGAGGACGTTTCGGTCAACGGACTGCTTCCCGGTGAGCCTTACGGGCAGGGAACGGCACCTCATGTGGTCAGCGTGTCCTTTAGGGGTGTGAGAAGTGAGGTGCTTTTACATGCCTTGGAGGAGAAGGGGATTTTCGTTTCCGCAGGAAGCGCCTGCTCTGCACGCAAGCCCCAGCCTTCTGCCACCCTGAGAGCAATCGGTGTGGAAAAGGATTTACTGGAAGCTACCATACGTTTCAGTTTTTCGGTATTTACAACGATAGAAGAAATAGACTATACTTTACAGGTGATGTATGATAAAATTCCAATGCTGCGAATGTACACCCGCGGATAATAAGCGGAAGCCTGTAATCGGGGTGAAGCACAGCAGGCGGCATATGGCGGATATGGGAGTATTGTCGGAGAGATTTTAAGAAGCGCAGGTATAAGAAAGACGAGGTACAGAATGTTTACAGCTTTTTTGATTAAGTATGCTGAAATCGGTATTAAGGGAAGGAATCGTTATCTGTTTGAGGACGCATTGGTGCATCAGATAAAATATGCTTTGAAAAAGTGTGAGGGTGAATTCCTGATTCACAAGACACAAGGGCGTATTTATGTGGACGCCAAAACAGAATTTGATTTTGACGAGGTGGTAGAGCGGCTTCAGACGGTGTTTGGTATTTCCGGCATTTGTCCTGTAGTTTATGTGGAGGACGAGGGCTTTGAAAGGCTTAAGGACACCATTATACAGTATATTGCAGATGTATATCCTGAGCGAAATAAGACCTTTAAGGTACAGGCAAGACGTGCGCGCAAGAATTATCCCAAGGATTCCATGAGTATCAACATGGATATGGGAGAGGCTATTTTAAAGGCATATCCCGAAATGAAGGTAGATGTGCATAATCCTGATATTCTTTTGAATATCGAGGTGCGTGAGAAGATTTATATTTATTCCGAAATTATTCCGGGCCCCGGAGGAATGCCTGTGGGAACAGGAGGAAAGGCAATGCTGCTGTTATCCGGCGGCATTGACTCCCCGGTGGCAGGTTACATGATAGCAAAGCGCGGTGTGAAAATTGACGCAGTTTATTTTCATGCACCGCCGTACACCAGTGAGAGGGCAAAGCAGAAGGTTGTGGATTTGGCGAGAATTGTTTCCAAGTACACAGGACCTATTTATCTGCATGTGATTAATTTCACGGATATTCAGCTCTATATCCATGAGAAATGCCCTCACGAGGAGCTGACAATTATCATGCGCCGTTATATGATGCGTATTGCGGAGCATATTGCCAAGGAAACAGAGTGCTTAGGTCTGATTACAGGTGAAAGCATCGGTCAGGTGGCTTCTCAGACTATGAATTCTCTTGTGGCGACAAACGAGGTATGCACCCTTCCGGTGTATCGTCCGCTGATTGGCTTTGATAAGCAGGAGATTGTGGAGGTGTCCGAAAAAATCGGCACCTATGAGACATCTATACTGCCCTTTGAGGACTGCTGTACCATTTTTGTGGCAAAGCACCCTGTTACCAAGCCTAATGTAAATGTTATCCGTCGTCATGAGCACAATTTGGACGAAAAAATTGAAGAGCTGGTAGAGACGGCATTGCGGACAGACGAGGTCATTATTGTAGAGTAAAAACATAAAAAAGGATGTCACGGGTCTGAATTCCCATAGACATCCTTTTTGAAATCACGGCATTCATAAGCCGTTCTTACGTTGCTTGCTTGCCAGAAGCCTATACAGTGTAGGGCTTCAAAACATTTAAAACTTCTTCTGCACCGTCTTCTGTATGGATATTCAAGTCAATAGGCTTGGACAAATCCAAACTGAAGATACCCATAATGGATTTTGCATCAATAACGTATCTTCCGGATACAAGATCAAAATCATAATCAAACTTGGTAATGTCATTTACAAAAGACTTTACTTTGTCAATGGAATTTAAAGAAATTTGAACTGTCTTCATGGTAATTACCTCCTTCATGTTTGTCATACCTTCTGAATCCATATTAATTGCTGGGAGTGTAAAAGTCAAGGAGAAAAACAATCAAAAAATATCGGAGAAAAGAAGAGAATCCTATGAAAAGTGTAGCACTTCATAATTTGGGCTGCAAGGTAAATTCCTATGAATTGGACGTTATGCAGCAAATGCTGATAGAAAAAGGTTATCAGATTGTGCCGTTTGATGAAATGGCAGACATATATATCGTAAATACCTGTACGGTGACAAATATTGCTGACCGTAAGAGCAGACAGATGCTGCATCGGGCAAAGCAGAAAAATCCCAATGCCATTGTGGTAGCAGTGGGCTGTTATGTGCAGACGGGAAAGGACAGTGTGGAGCTTGACGAAAGCATTGACCTTGCTATTGGCAACAATCGAAAAAAGGATTTGGTGGCGATTCTGGAGAAATTTCTTGCAGAGCGGGAAGGAAATAAGACATTAAATGACACTACTGTCATAGATATAAATGACACCTATGAGTATGAGGAGATGACCTTGAAGCAGACTGCTGAGCATACTCGTGCCTACATCAAAATTCAGGACGGCTGCAACCAGTTTTGCGCCTACTGTGCCATTCCTCTTGCCAGAGGCCGTGTGCGAAGCCGCAGGGCGGAGGATATTATCAGGGAAATTACAGGCATGGTGGAGGCAGGCTATAAAGAAATCGTCCTGACCGGTATTCATATCAGCTCCTACGGCATTGATTTTGACGGGGAGAGACGAGCTTACTCCGGCAGCAGCAAGCTGATTGATTTGGTGGAAAGGATTCATGACATAGAAGGGCTAAAACGTATTCGCTTAGGCTCCTTAGAGCCTAGAATAGTAACGGAGGAGACGGCAAAAAGACTGGCGGCACTGCCTAAGGTCTGCCCCCATTTCCACCTTTCCCTGCAAAGCGGCTGCAACGCAACCTTAAAGAGAATGAACAGACATTATACCACGGAGGAATATTATCGCAGCGTGGAGCTTTTGAGAGAGGCATTTGTATGTCCTGCCATTACCACGGACGTAATTGTGGGCTTCCCCGGGGAGACGGAGGAGGAATTTTTACAGACAAAGGCGTTCCTGCAAAAGGTCGGCTTTTACGAAATGCATGTTTTCAAATATTCCAAGCGCGCAAAAACCTCGGCGGCAGTTATGCCGGGTCAGGTGCCGGAGCCTGTTAAGAGCGAAAGGAGCAACGAGCTTTTGACGTTGGAAAAGGAGCAGTCGAAGCAGTTCCGCAGCCGTTACCTTGGGCAGACGGCGGAGGTTTTGCTGGAGGAGCAGAAAGAAATTGGCGGGAAAAGTTATTTCTTAGGGCATACGAGGGATTATGTACGAATTGCGCTGCCTATGAATAAGCAGGCTCTGCTTCAAGGAGCAGGGTTAAGCTCCAATATGCTGATAAAGGTAAGGGTGAAGGGATTTCTCACGGAGGAGATTTTGGTGGCTTCTGAGATTCTAATGATGAAAAAACAATAATGTGCAAGGGGAAGGATTATGGTTATAGGAATATGTGATGATGAAATCAGATGTGCCGAGGAAACAATGGAGTGTTGTGAAAAGGTAAAAGAAATGCTTCAGCAGGAATTTGAATATCAGATATTTAACTCAGGCGAGCAATTGCTGAAGTATAAGGGAGATATTGATATACTGTTTCTCGATATAGAAATGAAGGGTATTAGTGGCGTAGATACCATGAAAATATTGGAGGATAAGAATAACATTAAAAATATATTTTTTGTATCTGCTCATTCAGATTACGTGTTTGATACCTTTGGTGTTAAGACGAGAGGGTTCATTTGCAAGCCTATAGAGTTTAACAGATTTTTAAAAGAAATTAAGAAGGTTGTGGGCAGACGGCAGGATAACACTGCTGTTGAAATATCTGTGTGCGGAAAGAAGGCGTATATCAGTGTTGACAGCATTTTATATTTTTCGGGAGAAGACAAATATGTCCGGATGGTTACAGAAGATAACAAATATCTTGTAAACGGAAGCCTGCGGGAATGGGAAAGTAAGCTGTCTGAATATCATTTTGCGCGCGTACATAAATCGTATCTTGTGAATCTTAAATATGTTTCAGATATTAGGGATGTTGTGAAATTAATATCAGGCAAGGAACAACTGCCGGTAGGAAGAAAATATAGGGAGACAAGCCGGAGGCTGTATAAGGAATACACATTAAAACGATTCAGGGGGAGAACAAATGACTGACATAATTTTATATATCGTAGGGGCTGTTATCGAATTGAGCAACATTTTATTATGTTATTCTCAGATACTGCAGCTTCAGATAACCGGAAAAAGGGAAAAAATATATTTAGCCTATGCGGGAATTATTCTGTGCAATGTTATCAATATTTTGTGCGGATTGAAGGTTGAGTCAACCACAATAAATATAGTGTGCTGCCTACTTAGCGCGTTGCTTGTGTTTGACAGTAACAAATTTAAGGGCATTTTATTATATCCGTGTGCCTTCATGGTTTCTTCGATAACGAATGTGGCGGTTTCTTTTTTGATGGCGCTTATCTTAGATGTTTCTCAGGTGCAGGTGGCGGATAATGCGAATTTGGCACTGGCGGCTAATTCCTGCTTTATTGTGATAATGGGAAGCGTATATCTGGTAAGAAGGATGAAAAAAACACGGGAAGAAGTAACACTGTATTTTAACAATTCAATTTACGTTGCGATTACAATTGGCGCAATAGTCTTTTATGTGTTGATAGGTCTGGTTCAGTTTATCGGTTCTGTATATGAAATGTCGAATTTGGGAATCAATCTGCTGGGATTTTTTCTGTCACTGGTAGGCATATTATTTGTCGTTTTCTTTTTATGGTTATCGATTACCGTTTATAAAAAAGAGATGCTTCAGAATGAAAAGAATATGCTGGGTCTGTATTTATCAGAGCAGGAAAAGTATATTCAGCTGATTCTGGAAAAGGACAGGGATATGAGGAGGTTTCGGCATGATGTAAAGGAGCATATGCATATTATTTCTCAGTGCGTGAGTCAGAAGGATTATCAGGCGGCTGAAAATTATATCAATAAAGTCTGTGAGAACTTTGATAAAGCCCAAATGGAGCGCTACACGGGCATAACGGCTATTGACGCTATTATTTCAGAAAAAAGGAGCTGTATGGACGGGAAAGGAATCGTATTTGTCTGCGAAACTGATATTACGAGTCTGCCGAAGCACATCGAGAGGTATGATGTCTGTACGCTGCTTGTCAATATCCTGAATAATGCTGTCGAGGCATGCGAAGACATGGAGCCGGAAGAAAGGTTTGTAAAGCTCATTATGGATACAGAAAGAGAGAAGCTGTACATATATGAAAATAATAAATGCAGTAAAGCAATCGGATTTGATGATTGCCACAATCCCATTACGACAAAGGAAAACACGGTTAATCATGGTCTGGGAAGCAAAAACATTAGAAATGTGGTTGAAAAATATGACGGCGAGCTTGTGTACTCTGTTGATGAACATAATTTTGTGATCGAAATTATCATTTAAAAGTAAAAATATGTCGTTCACGAAAAAAAAGTGTCGTTCACGAAAATATAGTTGCCCCTCTTTTGAAATCCTGTTAAATTACAGGTATCAAAGGGGGGTAAAACCATGATTTTTGGGATGATTGATTGGGCACAATTATGGGCATGGATTATAGGAAGACGATAATGAAATACTACTGCGCAAAACAACACGACATAACAGACTGCGGAGCGGCATGTCTTGCCACCATATGCAAGCAGAACGGATATAAGACCGGATTATGTGGAAAGGGGGCGGAAGCAACGTGGTAGAAATATTAAGCGGACAGACATTGGAATTGGAAAACCTTATGTCATTTCGAGGAAAGATTACACAGACTGAATTAGAAGCTGTAGGGAAGGATTTGGAAACTAAAATTACTTTGGCAGGGGCAAAGAGAGTGGGCAATCCGGTTACTGCTACCTTTGAAGTGGATGGAAATTTATTGGATATAGAAATTCTGTTGCCAATAGATAGGAAAATACCCAATATTGAAAAATATTCTTATAAAGAAAAATTGAGGATTACAAACGCACTGGTGGCAAAACATAAAGGAAATCCGATGGGATTACAGGAAACCTGCATCCAATTAAATCAATATATTATGGAGCAGAAACTGGTACCTATAACAGTGGGATATAATGTGACAAAGAAAATTGACCCGATAAATGTTGAAGACTCAGAAGTAGACATCTATGTAGGGATTAGCCCCAATATTTTATAAGGTATTGCTGCAGTAACAACGATAGCAGCTCCAGTAGTTCTTATTGGCATAGCGGGAGCTGCTTTAGGTGGAGCAATTATAGGAATAGTGTTATGATGTTACAAAGGAAACGGACATGATAACTTCGGAAAACACAGAGATAGATGTATATGTGGGAATTAGCCCAAACATCTTGTAGGGAACGATATAAATCAGATTTGTCAAAGGCAAGCTGTTTTATATAAAAAGAGGACTCTGATGAATTTGCGCAAACAATCAGAGTCCCAAATCACAAGCACTTATAAGAAAAGTACCTTGGTAGAGTGTATCACTTTTCTTAATAAGTGTAAAGAAAATTTATTAATGAAAAGGAGATTTAATACAATGGAAAAGGTTTTAAAAAATGGATTCTGTGAAATGTCACAGGATGAGATGCTAGATGTAGAAGGGGGACTGGATATAGGTTCAGCGGTAACAGGATTTGTATGTGGTAAAGCAGGAAAGTGGATTGGTGCTAAAGTAGGTGGTGCTGTAGGTGGTCCTGTAGGAGCTGTAGTTGGTGGCATTATTGGTGTTGCTGTATATGAGTGTGTAACTCACTATAATAGATAAAGAGAGGAAATAGACAATGAATAGTTTTGAACTTATGGGAAAAAAGTCTTTAGAGGATGTTAACGGTGGAGGACTGGCAGGTGCTTTTGTAGGATTTATTTTTGGTACAGCAGGGGGAGCTGTTGCAGGATGTATATCGGCAAGTATTTCAGGGAATTCTGAGGATGCTGGTCATATTATCTGGCAAACAACAAAAAAAGGTATGACAGGTGGAGCGATAGCTGGTTTGTTAAGTCCAATGTAGTGAAAAAGTATCATTATTTATATATATGAAAAATGTTATAAATGATGGTTGATGCTCGTATAATAGAAAATTGTAGATTGTCTGTAATAATCAGTATACTATTACAGACAATCTGTTGTTTTTGAGTAGAATAGTCTTGAGGGGTATAGAAAAGAAAGATGAATGGAGAATAACGTGATGAAAAATTTGTTTATATTTTTACGTTTTGCATTAACAGTTTTTGTGATATGTGTAATTTATGATTTGATTTCAAATAAAAAGTTTGCAGTTGACGGGATGCAGATGTTAACCAGTGTAATAATTTCAATTTTGGTTGGGGCAGTTTTTACAATAATTTTTTTTAGTAAAACCTATACAGTAAGTCGTCAAAGTATTGATTTGGATGTATTAGAAAAGAAGTTAGAAAAAAAGAATTTTAGACTAGTGGAAGAAAGTGATAAATGTTTGTGCTTTCGTGGAAATTGGTCATATACATTTTATGTGGGAGATATTGATGTAGATATTATGGATAAAGAAGTAAGATTATCTGGAACGAAGTATGTATTAAGTAAAGTTTTGGGTTAACTTTAAGAATAATAGGTGTTGGTCAGCAAATGGGTCGGTAACAATTTTTTCTCATAAGCAGACCAGTATTTACGCGGGCTGATAGACCGAAATTTTGTCTACCAACCTAGATACTGACTAACACCAAATAATAAAGGAGTATAGAAAAGCGTGAAAAAAAGAAAACTTAATATAAAGGCGCTGGTGTTAGTAATACTGATTTTAGTCCTAATTGATAGTGTTGTATTAATTATGACAGAAGGCTTTGGAAAAAATCTAGTAGTAAATATAATATTTTATATACTGGAAATTTTAGTAACTATATGGATAGTAAAAGACAATGGAAATTTTAAAAATAAGAAATAGAATTTGAAGTTTTGGACTTATTTATTTTCGGATTAAAATGGTCTGAATAATTATTTGACTAAAAGTATAAATTGTGCGATAGATTTATGAGGTATTCCAGCATAAAGAGTCAAATGGAGTAAAAAATGGAATTTGCAATGAATAATGGATTTGCTGAACTCAGTATGGATGATATGTATGAGATTGATGGTGGCGGTGCCTGGGAAGCTGTTAAAGCTTTTGCAGGATGCGTATTGGTTGGTTTTAGCCCGGCTGTTGGTGTTGGTGTTGGTATTGTAGCAGGACCAATTGCAGGAATTTCTGCAGGAGGCGGTTGCGCAGGTGCTGGCTTGTCTTTGATTGGTTCAGCATGTCACAGATGTTTTGATGGATACTGTGTGTTATTTTAACGAGCTTGAAGATGAACAATTATATCTAATAACAGGTGGATGCGGCTTTTGCGTTGCAGGTACTATTATTGGTTGTGCAGCATTTCCTCCTTTTCCATTTTTAACGTATTGATGAATAATAGTGTAGCATATTATATGTTTTAATGCTGGTATTTGTATATGATAGAAAAATATATAACAAGAGGAGTGGAAGATTATGGAAATGAATAGAATAATGATATTGTTTTCGGGTTGTTTTTTGATTGTTTGGTCTACTTTTAAATGGAAGATACCACATGTGATTTGGGATGCTAAATTAACCCGAGTATGTTCGGTGATTTTGGGATTATATAATATTATTTTAGCAATTTGCTTTGAAAAAGATTTAAGTATTATTTTATTTATTGTAGATTTAATTCTCTATATGTTATTGGATATAGGATTTTTAATAGTTAAGTTAAAGAAAGATAAAAAGGGGAAAATAAAGAATTTGCAACTTGGGATTTGCTCCATTTTTGTCATTTTAGCTATGATTATGGCGTGCTTTAATATGAATGAGATTTATTCCGGTATAATGATTTTATCTGGCATGATGATGGTGATATCTACTCCTTTTGAGGAAATGAAGTCACTTTGCGAAAACAGTAATAATAGATAATCAAATGAATGCAACAAGAATGTAGCATTAGCCACTGGGCGATTTAATTATCAGGGAGGTAGATATGAAAATTTAAGAAGTAAAGATATTGTACATTTTTACGGAGAAGAAGAACATGAATTGTCCGGACAGGAGTTAGAGAGTTTAATCAATAAACTATGATATAGGTATGGCAGTGTAGAACTGTACTTTTAAATAATAAGGAAGAAAGTAACGAGAGTACCAATGAAATATTATTGTGTAAAACAACACGACATAACAGACTGCGGAGCGGCATGCCTTGCCACCATATGCAAGCAGAACGGATATAAAACAAGCATATCTAAAATCCGGGAAATAGCCGGTACGGACAAGCAGGGAACCAACGCCTACGGTGTGATACAGGCGGCAGAGCAGCTGGGGTTTTCCGCCAAGGGGGTAAAGGGCAATGCAGAGGCGTTCTTTTCAGAGTTTCCTCTGCCCTGCATTGCTCATGTGGTGGTGGACGGCAGCTTAATGCACTATGTGGTGATTCACAGAATTACCAAAAAGCAGGTGATAATCGCCGACCCGGGAAAGGGAATCGTGAAGCTGACGCCGGAGGAATTCTTCGGGCAGGTAAAGGAAGAGGGGAAGCCCCCCAAATACCAGTGGACGGGCATACTGATTCTGTTAATCAAGAACGAAACCTTTCACAAGGGAGACGAAACCCAGGGGCTGTTTGAACGCTTCCTCCATCTGCTGATTCCCCAGAAAAAGCTGTTGGCGCATATCTTTGTGGCATCGCTCCTCTATACGGTTCTGGGCATTCTTGCCGCCTTTTATTTTCAGGAGCTGGTGGACAGCGTGCTGCCGGACGGTCTTGGGCAGACCCTGTTTACCCTTTCCGTGGGAGTGATTATTCTGAATATTTTCCGGGTGTTGCTGTCAGCCTTCCGTTCCCACCTGTTGTTATATCTGAGCCAGAAGCTGGACATTGCGCTGCTTTTAGGGTATTACAGGCATGTTCTGGCACTACCCATGAGCTTTTTCGGAACCAGAAAGGTAGGCGAGATTATTTCCCGGTTTACGGACGCCTCCAAGGTGCGTGACGCCATATCCGGGGCAACTCTTACTATCATGATTGACACCCTGATGGCAGCGGCGGGGGCTGTTATGCTGTATGTGCAGAATGCAGCCATGTTCGGCATAGCCGTTGTGATGGTGGCGCTGTATGGGGTGATTGTGGCTGCCTTCAATCAACAGTACCGGAAATTAAACGAAAAGCAGATGGAGGACAATGCGCAGCTGACCTCCTATCTGGTGGAATCCCTGAACGGTATTCAGACGGTGAAGGCATACAATGCGGAGCGCAAGGCAAACTATGAGACAGAAGGTAAATTTGTAAGGCTGTTAAAAAGCGTATTCCACCTGTGTCTGGCGGGAAACATACAGTCCTCCCTGAAAACCACGGTGGAGCTTATTGGGGGCATTATCATTCTGTGGGTGGGAGGCATCAATGTTATAAAAGGAAATCTGACAATGGGGCAGCTGATTACCTTTAACTCCCTGTTGGCGTATTTCCTTGACCCGGTAAAAAACCTGATTAATTTACAGCCCCAGATGCAGACGGCAGTGGTTGCGGCAGAGCGTCTGGGGGAAATTCTGGATTTAGAGGCGGAAAAAGGGGAAAACGAGGAAAAGAAAATGAAGCCGGCTTCTCTTGCAGGGGATATCGAATTTCAGGGAGTGGATTTCCGGTATGGAACAAGAAAACTTGTGCTGGAGGACATCAGCCTGCACATCAGACAGGGGGAAAAGGTAGCATTTGTGGGGGAAAGCGGTTCGGGAAAAACCACCCTGTCAAAGCTTCTGTTACATCTCTATCAGCCTGAGAAGGGGGCTGTTCTGATTAATCGGAATAACATAGAAGACATTCAGATAGAGAGCCTGCGTGACAGGATTGCTTATATTCCGCAGGAAACCTTTTTATTCAGCGGGAGTATTCTGGAGAATCTTACGCTGGGCATGGACAATGTGACCATGGACGAAGTGATTGAGGCGGCAAAAAAGGCACAGGCACACGATTTTATCAATGAAATGCCCCTCAGGTATGAGACGAGGCTGGAGGAGAACGGCTCCAATCTTTCAGGAGGACAGAGACAGCGTCTTGCCATTGCAAGAGCCATGTTAAAAAAACCGGACATCCTGATTTTGGACGAGGCAACCAGCAATCTGGATGCCATTACGGAGAGGGCACTGGACACCACCATACGGGAGTTCTGCCGTGATATGACCGCCATTTTCATTGCCCACAGGCTCAGCACCATCAAAAACTGCGACAGGATTTATGTGATGGAAAAAGGAAGGATAATTGAGAGCGGAACCCATGAAGAGCTGAGGGCGCAGGGCGGTAGGTATGCAGAGCTGGTAAGACAGCAGTCATTGGAGGTACAACAGGGATGAAACCGATTATCATGGATATGAAGGATATGTCTGAAAGCCGCGAGGTGTATGAATCCAGACCCAATCCCGTTATGGCAGGCTTTATTTACCTGATACTGGCAATGGCTGTGGCTGCGCTTCTCTGGATGGGCTTTTGCAGGATGGACATTGTGGTAAAGGCAACGGGAACCATAGGCGCAGTGGAGGAGGTGGCTACCGTTACCAACCGGGTGGCAGGCACCATAACGGAACGCATGATAGAGGACGGGCAGAGGGTGGAAAAGGGTGATGTGCTGTACACGGTTTCCCATGAAGAGTTGACATTGCAGCTGTCAGCGATGGAGGAGCAGCTTGCTGACTTAAAGGACAGGGAAGAAATGCTGCAGGCATATGGGAACTGGCTGGAGACGGGGGAGGAATTTCCCACGGTTCTTGCAGACAATCCCTATTACAGTGAGACTGTATCAAGAAAACTGCTGGCGGAGCTTGGGGAACAAAGCACCCTGCAGGCTTACGCCGGGGAGTTGTCCGCTTATGAGGCAAAGCTGTATGCCAACAGCACCATGACCGACTATTACAGCAATGCCATAGACAAGTCAAGGGAGCTGATAGAGGCAGTAAAGAAGCGGGAAAATCCCTTTGGACAAGGAGAGGATTATTACCGCAATTACATGGAAAACTATCTGAGCCAGTACCAGAATACCATTATCCAGTATGACGACAGGATAAGGGTACTCCAAAAGGAAAGCAGTGAGGCGGCACAGGCGATGGAAGCGCTGGAGGCGGAAAAGCAGGCTTTGCAGAACAGTTTAAGGGGCGCGGGGGAAAGAGCCGCCTCGGTCAGCGGTTCAGATGCGGAACAGCCTTCTGCCATGCAGATACAGCAGCAGATACAGGGGATGGAGGCACAGATAGCAGAAAAAAAGGCTGTGAAGGAAGCCGCAGAGAACAGCATAAAGGACTATAATGTACAGAAAAGCAGCGCCCTGAACTCTTATGAAAAGGAAAACATAGCGGCAATAGAAAACAGTATCACAGGTTTAGAACAGAATCTGGCTGCCTGTGAGGGGAATAGGATAGAGTACAGCAGTGGACAGGAAACACTGGAAAAGCAGGGCGTACAGGTGGAGCTTGCAAATCTGACGGCGCAGGAAAAGAACAGCGTTGCAGGGGAGCTTGAAGCCTGCAGACAGTCACAGTCACAGCTAAAGCAGCAGATGGAAGGTGTAAGACAGAGCATAGAAAATGCCACGGTAAGGGCAGCCGTGGGGGGCAATGTCAACTTTGCCGCCAAGCTGGCAAAGGGGGATTATGTAGGGGCAGGAGTACAGGTTCTTACCATTATACCGGAGTCGGAGACGGGAGCCTATGTGGTAACAAGCTATGTGGAAAATAAGGATATAGCCAAGGTTCATGAGGGGATGGAGGTAACCTATGAAATCGGCGCCTATCCCTCAAGGGAGTATGGAACAATGAAAGGAAAAGTGACCTTTGTATCCGCCGACCTGAAGGTCAACAATAACGGCAGCGCCTATTATGTGGTGAAAACCGATATGGATGCAGGACAGCTGCGCAACCGGCTGGGGGAGGAAGCCGCCCTGAAGGTGGGTATGCTGTGCGAGACAAAGATTGTGGTGGAGGAGAAAAGCGTGCTGGAGGTCCTGCTGGAGAAGCTGTTCCATTTGGGGAGACAGAGATAACAACCGGTATATCGCAGTGCAGCATGTAAAACATGATTGCACCGCTTTATATAAACAAAGGACTCCGATGAAATTCGCGAAACCCACCGGAGCCTAAACAACACAAGCACTTAAGAAAAAGTACCTAGGTAAAGTATATGGCTTTTTCGGAGGAGTGTAAAGAAAAAATACATTTTAAAGAAAAGAAGACAAAAAGATGGAAGTAGCATAGTGTGAAAGAAAGTAGAGGAAGACCATAAATTGGCGCACTTGAATAAGCTGTCTAAGGCAGGCAACTTTTTAAAGTGTTATAGAGTTAGAAAATTAAATCAAGAAGCTAATGGTTCATCAGGAGGAAGTAATCCCTCTCGTTGCAATAGTTTCTTGGCTTGCTTGATAGCTTTCGCCTTTTGTTTTTCAACAAGAGCTACAGGCATATCAATTTTGTAAAGATCGCTCGGATTCCATTGTTCACCAGTAGACAGCATCTGGTAGATAGCGGTGAGAATCATACGGGCAATAGCAATAATGGCTCTTTTCTTGCCACGGCGTTTAACAAGTGATTTATATTTCTTTTTGTAGTAAGGAGATTTGTCAGATTTTACGGCTGCATGAGCACACTGTACTAATGCAGGTTTGAGGTAGACTCCAGCACGCATAATCCGAACAGACTTCTTCTTACCACCGGTTTCGTTGCATCCTGGTGTTAAGCCAGCCCAGCAACATAAGCGCTTGGAACTTGAGAACTGAGACATATCAGTACCGATTTCGGAGATGATAGTGATTGCACTATCACGTTTGACACCCGGAATGGTACAGAGGAACTGGACAGCATTTTCTAAATCAGGATTAGAAGAAATCATATTTTCTATCATTTTATCAACATCATTGATTTCAGCTGTGATATAATCCATATGTGCGCGGACAAGGCGCATACGATATTTTTGGGCATCAGTCATCTGATATCCTTCGACGGATTCTATAACAGCATCTTCTTTGGATTTGAGGCTCCGAAGAAGCTTAGATGCGATTTCTTCGTGGTTAATGGATGTACCCGATTGTTCAAGCAGATAGTCGATAATGGATGTGGATGACA
>Ga0129310_1001727_pt1 | contig 18139 bp, 11 predicted proteins | sample Go1ome_2_FD_94433 | JGI IMG/M metagenome (GOLD analysis project Ga0129310, IMG submission 94433) | Western lowland gorrila individual fecal microbial communities from Wisconsin, USA - Go1022A metagenome | ecosystem: Host-associated > Mammals > Digestive system > Large intestine > Fecal | place...
CTGCGTTGCTCCAAGTCTGCCGGTCGCCACGGACAATCAACATCGTGAAGTGCAATAAGTCTGTCCTGAACATTCGTACCGGCACCCATCTTTTGTGTGGAACCCATCAGCACTCTGACCTCTCCTTTACGAACTTTCTGAAACAGTTCTTTCTTTTTCACATCGGTTTCTGCTTCGTGGATAAATCGGACTTCGCTTTCGGGAACACCTCGCTCTATGAGCTTTTTTCTGATGTCGTTGTAGACAGAAAATGTTCCGTCATTCTTTGGTGTCGATAAGTCGCAGAACACTAATTGTGCCGACTTTTTATCCTTGTTTTCTTCCCATATGCGGTACACATTATCAACGCAGGCATTGATTTTACTGTTTTCAAAATCAGGCAGCATAGCATTTAGCATACGCTGGTCAAGTGCAAGTTTTCTACCGTCGTTTGTTATCTTGAGCATATTATCTACGCTTGAATCTACACCTCCACCACGAACTTTCTCAGCTCGTTCTGCAAGGGAGGCAACCATTTCCTTCTGCATTTCAGACGGTTCAACCGACACATTATGATACTCTGCTTCCGGCACAGGGAGGTTAAGCATATCGGCTGTTTTAATGTCTGCAACCTCTTTGAACATCGCCATAAGTTCGGGCAGGTTATAGAATTTAGCAAAACGTGTTTTCGCTCTATATCCCGTTCCCTCTGGCGTAAGTTCTATGGCTGTTACCGTTTCTCCAAAGGTAGAAGCCCAAGCGTCGAAGTGCTGTAATCCGTTTTTTACAAGGGTGTTGTACTGCAAATATCGCTGTATGGTATAGAGTTCCACCATACTGTTTGAAATAGGCGTACCTGTCGCAAATACTGTTCCTCGTCCGCCGGTAATCTCATCAAGATATCGGCACTTCATAAAGAGGTCGGAAGATTTCTGTGCTTCTGTCTGAGCGATACCTCCTACATTACGCATTTTTGTGTAAAGATAAAGGTTCTTGTAGTAATGGCTTTCGTCAATAAAAAGCCTGTCCACACCTAATTCTTCGAAGGTTACAACATCATCCTTTCTGCTTTGGTCGTTGAGTTTTTGGAGCTTTTGCTTAACGGATTTTCTTGATTTTTCAAGCTGTTTGACAGAGAAGTTTTCTCCTCGGTTACGCTTTAGTTCTGCAATTCCTTCCGTCAATTCATTCAACTGCTGTTCAAGAATTGCCCTCTGCCTTTCAATCGACATCGGGATTTTCTCAAATTGCGAATGTCCGATGATAACTGCGTCATAGTCGCCTGTTGCAATTCTACCACAGAACTTTTTACGGTTCTTTGTTTCAAAATCCTTCTTCGTCGCAACCAGTATATTGGCTGACGGATAAAGCTGCAAGTATTCTGCCGCCCACTGTTCCGTCAGATGATTCGGTACAACAAACAGTGATTTATTACATAATCCGAGCCTTTTTGACTCCTGCGATGCCGCTACCATCTCGAATGTCTTGCCTGCCCCGACTGCGTGTGCAAGCAAGGTATTTCCACCGTAGAGAATGTGTGCAATCGCATTTCTCTGGTGTTCCCTTAATGTGATTTCCGGGTTCATTCCACTAAATGTGATGTGACTTCCGTCATACTCACGAGGTCTGATACTGTTAAATTTTTCGTTATACATCTTCGTGAGTTTCTCTCTGCGGTCAGGGTCTGCCCATATCCAATCCTGAAAACCTTGTTTGATAAGTTCCTGCTTTGCCTGTGCGATTGCCGTCTCTTTTTTATTAAGGACAGCTTTTCTCCTGCCCTCATCATCTTCGATATAGTCAAAGATACGAACATCTTTCAGGTTCAGCGTTTCCTCAATTATCTTGTAGGCATTGATACGACCTGTGCCATATGTGCTATACGCTTTGACATTGGAACGGTCATAACTTTTACCCTCGATATTCCATTCGCCTGTGTAGGGAGAGAAGTGGACTTTGATATTCCACTGTGCGTATCTCGGCGTATCAAGGAACTCAAACATAAACTGCTGAATTACTTCCTGCGGTAGCCAAGTAGCACCAAGTCTTACGGATATTTCACTTGCAGTCAGGTCTTTTGGCTGAACTTTCTCCAGTGCTTCCACATTGATTTTATAATCTTCAGGATACACCTCGGCAGACTTTTTCGCTGTAATAAGCTTCTCCCTGACATTGCCTGAAAGGTACTCATCTGCCATCAAATACTTTGCCTCAGTTACATTCCCATATCCGTGAAGCGGATTCAAGAAGATAACACCTTTCAAATCCTGATAGAGTGTTTCTTCACTTTTCCCTGTGAGCTTTGACATATATTCCATATCAATTCCGGCTTTTTCTCCCATAGAAACAGCGAGTGCTTCACTGGCGGTATCTACCTTTTCTACCAGCTTATGCGGCTTAATTGTACGTTTGAAGAACATATCCGCCTTGCGTTCCAGTTCTCCGTTTTCGTTAATGACTTCAAGAGCCGAAAGCAAGGCAAAGGAACTGTCGTCGCTGAAAGCAGAGATATTCGCTCTGCTGTTAATCAGTCCATATTTCTTAGTGTAACTGTCATAAAGACTGTTGAGTTTTGACTGTTCGGCTTTGATTTCTTCATCCGGATAGTCCTCGGTTTGAAGTTCAATCAGGTTGCGAACGCTGTCACGAACCGCAATCATACCCTTGATTCTGTTCTCGGCGGTTGCCGATACCTCTACCGGAGTCATACGGGAATTTTCACGGAAATAGATTTTATCATCCACAACCGTGTAAGAAAAATTTCTCACATTCGGGTCTGCCGGGATAGAATTGTCTTCTTCCTCAAGTTCATCTTCCACTTCATAATCGCTGATTTCTCCGTGTATATTTGCTACCGCTTCCGATAATAATTCAGATAAATCTGCGTTTTCAAACGGTACACAGGTTACTTCTTCTCCAAAGCGACCGTTTACTGTTTTCATTTCGCCCAGTATCATTTCTGGATGTTCTACAAAATATGAGTTCATCGTGATACCGTTTTCATTCGTGCCAAGCTGTACCCAATCAGGTTCAATATCTATGAGTCTGTCACGCTTTTGCAAAAACAAAATATCCGATACAACTTCCGTACCGGCATTGCCTTTGAAAGTATCATTTGGAAGTCTGATTGCTCCCAACAGGTCGGCTCTTTGTGCGATATATTTTCTGACCGACGAATTCATTTTATCCATCGTGCCTTTGCTTGTCACAAGTGCCATCACACCGCCGGGTCTTAATTTATCCAAAGACTTGGCAAAGAAGTAATCGTGAATAAGGAAGTTATACTTATCGTATCTCTTATCAAGCACTTTGAAATCTCCAAACGGAACATTACCTATAACTCCGTCAAAGAAACTGTCCGGCACATTGACTTCTTCAAATCCCTGTGCTGCTATGGACGATTTTTGATAAAGCTGCTGTGCTATACCTGCCGAAACAGTATCAAGTTCCACACCGTAAATCTTTGTATTTTTCATTGACTCCGGCAACATACCGATAAAATTACCGATACCGCAGGACGGCTCTAACAGATTGCCCTCCTTAAATCCCATCTGTTCCATAGCCTTGTAGATAGCGTCTGTAACTTCTGAAGGAGTGTAGAAGGCAGTCAGTGTACTTTCTCTTGCGGCTGTGTATTCTTCGGGAGAGAGTGTGGTATATAACTCTACAAATTCGTCTGCCCACGCCGAATTGTTCTCATCAAAGGCTTCGGGCAAACCTCCCCAACCGACATATTTCGACAGAACAAGTTGTTCTTCCGGTGTGGCAAATCTGTTTTCAAACTCACACTCTTTCAGAACCTTTATGGCTTCCATATTCCTGCGAAAGCGTTCTTTCTTGCCTACCGGCTCTACCGGATTGGAACGCAAATCAAAATTGTTTCGCTCTGCCATCGGCACATCGGGGTGCAGGTCAAAGCTTTTTACCTTTTCTTTTTTCTTCTGCTCCCAAGCAGGAACAATCGGCTCAGGCTCTTTATCGTAACCGTTTCCGATACGAATACCCTCGTTATACATCTCATCGTAGCTGTCAAATCCGTTTTGAACGGCTACAATTTCTCGGTAGTCCTCAATCGGAACTTTACCGATATTGGTTGGTACCATATCGCTTCTTTCGGTATTTTCAATGAGTGCTTCCATTGTTTCAGGCGTACACTCAGTAAAATCCGGTGTCTGCCTGAAAGCTGTATCTGCTTCTTCAAACCATTCTGTACCTATATCGGCAAGGGTTTGATTTGCGATACTTCCAAGATAATCAAAGAAGGCATCTGCCGACTTGTGGTTTTGTGCCGCTTCTCTGATTTCATCAAAAGAAAGTATGTTAGTAACATACTGCCCACCGGCATTACTGTCAGGATTAAAGTACATCCAAGTAATGCTTTCCTGTTCTCGGTTAATGAAAAAGGCATCTTCATAGCCTGTTTTCTGTTCGGTTTCGGTATCGTTTTGAGCGATATTCTCGCCTATATCTGCTTTTTCTGCGGCAGGTAATACCGTTGCCCTCAAGTGGTCATTTAGCGGATTTTCACTCACTTTACGGTCAAATTCAGTACGCTCAAACTCTTTGTTAAACAGTGGCATTTCGGTATCATAAAGCATTACTCTCTCATCATTAAAAGATAAAATTTCATACTCCGAAGCACCGATATATACCGTATCCCCAAGATGATATTCATATCGGGGATCAGGTAATTGCTGTTCCTGTGTTTGCTCTGCAAGCAGACTGCGAACATAATCAATCTTCTCTACACGGTTAATCGGGAAACCTACGCTGTCCTCAAAAGTGACATCTCGCATAGAAACATCGCCGCTTATTTTACCGACGCTTTCAATAACAAATCGGCGGTCGTCAATCACAACTTCCTTACCGATAATGTCATCATTTGTCTGCTCTGCTTCTTCCGGTGGTGCAGTAGAAAGAATTTCCCGATTTCTTTTCTGCTCCTCGATTTCTGCCCGTCGTGTTTCCTGCTTCTCAAGCCACTGCGGATACTGCTCCTTTTCCTTTGGATTTAAGTATCTGTCTGCACGGATAAGCTCTCCGATACGCTTTTCCACCTGTGTCCATTTAAGAGTGAGTTTCGGTGCGTCGTTTCCAAATCCTCTTGAAAGAGTTATGCCTTTCCCGTCGTGCTGTTCGTCAATACCTGCACCGATAATGACAGGATATGAACCTCCCCAACCATATTCGTTTTTGAGAAAGTCTACATTTTCTTTTGAAGATAAACTCTTTTGAAACTGCTCATAGATACGCATTTTACCTTCGTGAATACCGCTTCCACGAGTCAGAACTGCGTCGATAATCTCCTGAGAAAAAGTAAAGGCAGAGGTTTTGTTTTCCTCTGCCTGACCGTCTAATATGAAGCTCATCTGTCCGTCTACCGACGGTAGCGGTTTCATTCTATCATTTAATTCTCCCAAAAGACGCATTGCTTCAAAGTGCTGTGCAATCACGCTCCAGTTATAGAAACTCTGTGCAGTTCTTCTGTCATAATGACCTTCCCAAAGGTGCAAAACATTCTGAAATGTCTTGTAACCTACGGTTCTCCCGTCCTCTAATGTGAGTTCGGTATAATCGTTATTGAAGATACTCTTGATATATTCGGTACGGGTATCGCTATCGGTATTTCTCTCATAAAAGCCTTTAATATCTTCAAGAGAAGCCGATAAATGCGGTGTAGTGCCGAGTATCTCTCGGATAGTATCATCTCTGCCGAAAAACGGCAGGCTCTTATCCTCGTTGCTTCTGTCGTAATACTCTAAACGAATATTACCTGTGCTTTCACGATTTCCTGTGCTGAGTTCCTGATGTTGTTCATCAAGCGAATCCAATTCATCATATCGTCCGCTTTCATCTGCTCCGTCAGCCCCTCTTGCTGTGCCATCTGCCTGATAAGCGTTTCTTCCAGTTTGGTCGCCCTCTGCTGTACTTCTGACAGATGACTGCTCAGTATCCCTTTCGTCAGGAGATTGTAATACTGAACCTTGTGGTGTTCTTTCAGATAAGTTCTCCTCATCTGCGACCATTTGCCCTGAATGACCTCCGGCTGTTCGGGCAGAGTCAGGTTTGGAAGATTGTAATCCCCGACCATCGTGTATGTTATCTCGTTCATAATCGCTGCTCCTTTCGTCTTTGATGTCTTTATTGTATTCCGGTTGCCTGTTTGCTTCAATTATGCGATTTTGACGGTTCAATGCCATCACTGTTTTTGAGATTTCCGAAAGTCCCATCTCTGCAATATCGCTTGTGGCAAATCCCAGAGCGTTCATCGTATCCTGCGTATTGAAATTTGTAACATCTCGAAAATCATCGACTTCAAAATATTCGCCGGTATCAATTCCAAGTCTTGTCATAATCATATATGCCACGCTGTTTGTGACAACTTTTTTATACAGACTTGCAATCATCGTTTCGTCAAGTCCTTCAAGGAAGCTGTCCTCGGAAGCATAGATGAGGTCATTAAGATAATCCGGCAAATTATCTTCGGTGGCATTTTGTGCAGCACTCATAACTGCTTCGCCCAAAGTGGATTTACTATCCAGTTCTCCGAATGTGCTTTCAAGCGTTTCGATAACATCGTCTGTGTATTCATCTCTCATATCCCAAAGCGGAACAGGACGGGAATATCTGCTCTCGTGAGTATCGGAAATATCGAAGTAGTGGATAAGTCTTTGTCTTGCTCTGTTTTCATCGGCAAATACCGCAATACCTCTTGCCCCTTTATTTACCCATCGTCCAAAACTCCTGTTCCAACGCTCGATTTCAAGAACTGCCGTAGCGTCCGGTCGCTGTGCATATATCAGCAACTGCTCATCATATCGCAGCTTGTAGTTTCTGCACGCAGACTGCAAGAAATTCTGCCAGTTCTGCGGATTGGAAACAACCGTCTTGCAGGTTCTGTCATAGAGTTCGGATATGAGTTCGTATTTTCTTGACACTGCTTTCACACCTCCTTATCGTTCTTTTTCTTTGCTTTTTGCCGGTTTTATCTTTTCCTTTCCGGCTGGTTCAACGGTATGACCGTTTCTTTCACACAGCTCTGCAAATTCACAGATATGAAAAACATCCGAACCGATTTGTGTATGATAATCGTCGATATACTTACACTCACGCTCCAGTGTTGTTCCGTTTCTTGTGTGAATCAGGATTTTATCTCCGTCATTTACACGAAATTTCTCGTTGTATCCACTGTCAATAAAGCGGACACTGTTTTCCTTATGTTCCTGACTGCTCATCCGTTCCATCTCCCAAATATGAGAACAACTTGTTGGCTTTGGTTTCTTTCTGAAGTTCAATGATGAGTGCCATATCCGGTATCGTAATACCCGGAATCTTCAAAATACTCTCCATATCAAGCTGTTGTAATTTCTTTTCTGTATTACAACCGGAATCAAACAACTTTGCCATTAACTTTGTTTTCTGCTGAAATGTCGGTTTGCTCATCTTGCTGTCCTCCTTATCTAATTTCTATGACTACACGAATACTGCTGTCGCAGCCACTGCACTGTCTGGAAAGTTCAGGGAACAAAGACTGCACCCTCTGTCTTGACCTGCGAATAGTTTCAAAGCACGGTAAACCGTAGCCCTTATAGTTGTTGACTATATCCTCGAGAGATAAGTCGCCGACTTTCAAATAACTGTATCGGTTGTAATAGCAGAGGATAAGCTGCATATCGTCATACCTTGTTTCAGGGCATTCTCTGAGGATTGCAAGCACCTTGCTGTCAACCGTTCTCTGCTTATTCATAAAGCACCTCCATAAAGTAAATGGACGGAGTTTTTTACGCTCCGCCCACCGTTTTGTTTCTTATTTTTTTCTGTTTTTAATCTGTAAGAAGATAAAGCCGCCGATAATAAAGGCGACCAAAACAACTGCTACGATTGTCTTTGCGTCCATTATTCATTGCCCTCCTTTTTCTTCTTTCTCTTGGAAGCAACAACCGTTGCAACGATACCGAGTGCAGAAGCACCTGCAAGTGCTACCCAAAGACCGGTTTTTCTGTCATCGCCGGTTTTCGGTGTGTCACGAAGTTCGTTATGCATCTCGATTTCAACCGTTTCGCCGACCTTTACGGTCACTTTCTTATCGGCAGGTAAAATATATCCGGCAGATACATTGTCGCTGACCTCGGACACTGTGTATTCGCCGATACGAAGTCCATCTATTGAGATTTCGCCATTCTTATCGGTTGTATAGGTGCTGTCATAACCGTTGACACCTGTTACTCTGAAAGTGAAGCCTTCCACCTTACCGTCGGAAGATGTCTTTTTAATTTTCAGGTTTCCTTTCATTGCTTCGTTGATAAAGCCGACTCCCACTTTGTTTTCTACCTTGTAGGTAGTTTCATCTTTTTCAATGAATACGGAATAAACGCCCTTATCAAGCACAAATCCCTCCGGTGCTTTGGTTTCTCGTACAAGATATTTACCGTAGAGAAGTTCTTTCATCTCATAGATACCGGTTGCGGTTTCTTCAAGATTTCCGATAAGTTCATCGCCATCGTCCAGTTTACCGTCGCCATTAACATCCTTATACACTTCAAAAGTTGCACCTGTCAGTTTATTATCCGGATAATCAGCGTCCACTTTGGTAAGTTCAATATTACCGTGAATATACTCGTCGGTAATTTCCACTTCGATGACCTGCTCATTCTCCCCGATGTTTACTTCGTAAGAAGTATCATCAAGCACAAAGCCTTCTGGAGCTTCGATTTCTCTTACAATCCACTTTCCATAAGGAACTTTTGCAAAAGAAAAACTGCCGTCCTTTTCAGATGTGGCAGTCATAATAGCGTGTTCTTTTGTAAATTCGGTTTCATCTGCTTTGAAGATACCGATTAAAGCACCGCCCAATGTTTTTCCGTTCTCGTCAATCTTCTTACCGGATACAGAACCGTAGATGAGTTTATTCTCAATCGGCTTACCATCATTTACTTTGATTTCAACCGTTTCGGTATTCTGACCGGCATACTCGAATGTGAACGGATACTGTGTATCAGAGAGGATATAATGCTCATCTGTGGCAATTTCCTTGACATAGTAGCTGCCAAATGGAAGGTCTGTATTTGCAGTCGCTGCTCCGTTTTCATCAAGCGTGATAATCTCAATCAATCCGTCAACCGGAATAACTGTGCCGCTTAAAGATACAACATCTTCTTTTGCATAGAGTCCGAAACTGATGTTTTTGATTTCATCATTCTTGCCGATACCAAAGGTTTCGTCCTGCTCTAGGATTTTTTCAAGAGAAATTTTCACTTTCTGTCGCTCGTTTACGAAGCTGGTTGCGGTTTCTGTTACCGCTACATCCTGACCGGCATAAGTGAGTTCTACCGAATGCTTTTCTTTGTTGATAACCATACCTGTCGGTGCTTTGGTTTCAACTACTGTATATTTACCGAGATAGAGTTCCTTACTCTTGGCTGTTCCGTCCTCATCGGTTGTTACGGTATCTACTACATCGCCCTTGTGATAACGAAGTGTACCGTCCGGTGTGATAACATCTTCGTCGGCAGTGATTTCATAAACCGCACCTGCAAGTCCTTTTACCTTATACACCGGCTGATAAATCACATCTTTATCTTCCTCGCCGGATACATTTACACCAAAGAATACTTCGCCGGTTTTCTCAACGGAAATCGTACCTTTCTGTGCCATATTCGGCTTATCCACCTTAATCAATGTGATACCACCTTCCTGCGTGGAATTTTCCTCAGTCACATCAAAGTGAACAGGAGTGCTGTCGAGTACATACCCATAGGGCGCTTGAACTTCAACAAGCGAATAACCCTTGCCGTATTCAAGTTTTTCGGGTGTTACGAGCTGACCGTCTGCATCGGTGTAGAAAGTGTCGATGGTTGTCGGTGTAGGATAAGTAAATGTCATACTTACTTTGTTACCGGCAGGGTCATAGATTTGGAAGCCCGCACCTGCATACGGAATTGTCTTGTCTGTTTCAGCGTCTTTCTTTACCACCTTGATATATGACTCAAAGTTTGCGTTGTTGATAAGATAACGATAAGTCTGTCCGTCCTGAGAAATGAACACATCAAAGTCTTTCATAAGCTCACGACCTTCCCAACCTTTGGTCTGATGAACGGTATATACGCCATACGGCATATCCTTTGTCTGCGCAAAACCGTTTTCATCACAGACAATAGTATCTCGTTCATCATCTTCTGCTGCTTCAAAACTGCCGGAAGATTTTAGATAGATTTCAAAAGTTGCACCGTTTTCCGGTGTTTCAATCTTTGTTTCGCCGTCATCGGTATGTTTGATGATAGCGATATTGCCTTTCATAACCTGTTCGGTAACATCGCTAGAAACAAGGTTGTGTTCAATCGTAAAGAGCTTCGGTTCTGCACCTACCTTGTGGACTGTCTTATCAAGAAGATAGCCCTCAGACGGTGCGATTTCTCTGACTGTCCAGTCGCTGTCGCACACATATTCCTTTGTGGTGAACTGTCCGTCGCTGTCGGTTACATACTTATCCACAAGCGTTTCGCCTTTGTAGATACCGTAAACAGCACCGGAAAGTTTAGCGTCGCCCTGAGCGGTACCTTCTTCACGGTCGCTCTTTGTTACGGTAACGCTGAACTTTTTAAGAATATTGGTAAAGTCTCGATTTGTAACCTCATTCCATTTAATCGGTGCAGTCTGTTTTTCCGGAACAACATAACGGATTGCTGTGTCCACTTCTTCAACGGTATATGGTGTACTTCCGCTGATGAGCACATCTTTGAATGTTGCAATACCGTTTTTGTCGGTAACTGCGTACTCATCAACGGCGATACCTGCAAGAGAAGTACCGTAAAGGTGGAAAGTAACACCCTCTACGAGATTATCTTCCGATGATTTAATGACCTGAAGATTGCCTCTTTTGAGAACATTGTTGAAGTTTACGGTTGCCACCTGACCGGCAACAACGGTAACTCTGTGAACTTCCTGCGGAACATATTTATCAATGGACTGTTCCGTTACGGTATATACACCGGGCATAAGGTTATCAAGCTGAAACTTACCGCCGTTTGCTGTGGTAACAGTTTGATTAACTCCGTTACCTGTGATTGTGAATTTGATACCGTCAACCTTTCCGTCCTCTGATGTTTTCACAATCTGACAAGAACCGTAGCTGACTTTCATCTTTACATATCCGCTTACAGGGTCGCTGACTTCTTGTGCGTAAGTAACAACATCCTGCACACTTGAATTTTGACCGTGCTTGCCCTCAGACCATACGATGACACCTCTGCGGACACCGTTTTTCTTACTTGCGGTAATGGTAAATTCCTTACTCGGTGCTTTATCCATTGACACCGTAAGTTTGTTTCCGCTTGTTGAAAATGTCACACCACTGATACTCGCCTTGAAATCATAATTGGAGAGTACACCGTTGGAGTCTGTAAGCGTTGCAACATATTTGCTTCCGTTCCATTCAAGCTCATTTACTTTCGCTGAACCGCTTGATTTTGTACAGAAGCTCGGCACAACCGTATGTTTCTGCACACTGCTGACCATACTGTTGTAGTAACTCATAATCTTACTCTTTAGCGGATGTTTGGCATTGATAACATCTTTCACATTGCTGCAACCACTGGCTGCTTTGTGATTAAAGTTTGCGTCACGCTCGCCTACTACTGTTTCCCAAATAAGAAGCTGTGTTGCATAGGCGTGAGCAATACTGTTTGCCGCACTTTCATTCTGCGACCTCCAGCTTGTTGAAATCGTTCCTCGATAGCCATACTGTAAGATACGACCGATAAAGAGTCTGATTTCATCGCCGGAGATTACTCCGTTTGCTGTGATATTGTTGAAATAATTTTCATCGTATTTGTTCATACTCTGACCGGAACTGAGTGAAACACCCGGTTCGATACAATAGGCAATGTTACCGGAATACGAGCCGATTGCCTTTAAGTTGGTGTGGGTGGAACTGCCGGTATGCCAACCGTTCTTCAAGGTAAGGTTACTGTGTCCCCACACACCGTCGTAATTTGCATCGCCGTCACGAGGAAAATCAACCATATACACTTCGGTTTTTTCTCCACTTGCAGCAAACGCTGTACTTGTCCCAATACTCATAAATGCACTGAGACTGAGAACCGTCGCCATAACAAACGATACGGCTCTCTTGATTTTTGTCTTTACCATCTAAGTTTCCTCCTTAAAATGAAAGAACGCACCGATTATCTCAGTGCGTCCGATACTGTATTTTATTTTGTTTTTTAGCAGTAGCCGATATAGATTTCATATTCCGTATCGGATACCTTTTCTGCCCATACCCATACTGCGGTAAATCCTTCCACATTTTTGTATCTGTTCAGCCTGCTTTGAATATCGTCCTTAATGCCTGTGCGTTTGGCATTGGCGGTTATCGGATTATCCCAACAATCCGTAGCGGTACTGTCCAGTTCCAAACCGATACTTTGAGCATAACTCTTGGCGTAATTGACATAGGAATTAACATCAAAACTCGGCTTTACTTCTTCCGTCGGTTTTGGCTGCGTGGGTTTCACTTCTTCCTTAACCGTCGGTGTTTCCGGCTTTGGCTTCGGTTGTTGCTGTGGCTGCTTCTGTGCTTGAGTACTGTCAGGTTTTTTCGTTACCTGAACGGATTCATAGCTTTTTGCAGTTTCCGTCTTACTACCTGCCGTAGAAGAAATATCCGACTTTTCCTGCTGACTCGGCTCTGTTGTTGCTTCACTTGATACCGATTGCTCTGTTTCCAGAACAACACTTGTTGTATCATCTGCTTTTTCTGTTTCGTTCGCTGTTTCGGTATTACCAGCCGTAGAAGAAATCCTTTTATCCGTGTCATTTCGTGCGGTTTCTTTGGCTGTGTTACCGTTACATCCGGCAAACAAAATCATTAAACAGGCAATCATACAAACCATCCATTTCTTTCTCATAAGCTATCGCTCCTTTCGCCTTAATCGTAATCAATCAGGCGAAAAACAGCAAAGATGCGAATATCAAAACTTTTTATCGTATCAGACATTTTATTTGCACTTCAAATGTGCGAACCCTTTATTAGACAACTATAAGTTATGAGAGATAGGTATATTCAAGTGAGATAGAATATATCTTTTCAGCAGGTAAACAGTAGGTATTAGGGGGTAGAGTGTGAGAAGGGGGAGTAACAAAAGCGGCTATCTGCTGTCACGGTCTGCCCGTTGCCTGAGATACTTGTTGTAATGCTCCAATGCTTTGCACACGAAGTCCTCCGTTTGGCTGATTGGGATATTCTTCGGGATGAGCTGTCGCACTTTGTCGCCCCTTAACACAATCTTCTCTTTCTGGTTTGGCTTTTCCTCCGACATAATGGCTTGGATAGCTTCGGTTGTGAGTTTACCCTCATCGAAAAACTTACGCATACGAATAGTCTGGTCGTGAGAGGGAGTTGCGTCGTTCATATCAATCTCGTCAACCACATCACGCTGACAATCTTCGTCAAGATACGACAATTCAACCGCCGGTCGCATTTTAATTCGACCTTCATCGACAAATTCAAGCAGTTCGGGAACAAGGTTTGTAAGGCGGACATATCGCTGTATTTGTGTATTACTGTCCTGACTCTCAGAAGCTAAAATCTCTCTCGATTTACCCACAATAGAATTGTGTCCCACTGGGACTCCATTTTCTTTGCTCGGTCTGCCTGCTTGTCTTTTCATTGCGTCCAAACGCATTTTATAGGCAAAGGCTTTTTCGGAGGGAAGTATCTGCGACCTTTGGAAATTACTTTCCACCATTAAAATTGTGGCTTCATCTCTGTTTAGGTCAACAACCTCACATCTTAGCGTTTCAAAGCCTGCAAGTTCACTCGCTCGTTTTCGTCTGTGTCCGGATACGAGTTCGTATCTTCCGTCCTCTTTCTGCCTTACCGTAGCCGGAGTAATCACTCCACGTTCCTTGATACTCTCGACAAGCTGTTGCATATCTTCATCGTCCCTGACCTTGAACGGGTGGTCTGGGAAATCGTCAATCAGCTCTAATGGAATATCTCGGATTTTAGAAAGTCTTTCTTCTTCTCTCTGTGCCTGCGTTGTAAAAAGGTCATCGAGCCTCGTGAGAGTGAAGTCGCTCTTTCTTCCTGCCATCGGCTAACACCTCCTTCGTAAATTCGGTGTATGCCTTAGACACCGTACTGTTTGGCTCATAAGCAAAAATGCTCTTGCCTTTGGAAGAAGTTTCTGCGGCTTTTACAGCAATCGGAATAGATGTGCGATACAGCTTAATCTGATTTCCGAAATTCTCCCGCAACGCTTCCACCGTACTTTTGGCGAGGTTTGTGCGATTATCCACCAAAGTGAGAAGCATACCGTCTATCTTAATATCCTGATTGATATACTTCTTAACCTTTGAAATGGTCTGCACAAGCTGGGTCATACCCTTAGCCGGCAAATACTGTGCCTGCACCGGAATAATCACGCTGTCTGCCGCAGATAGAGCATTGAGTGTTACCATACTCAGAGAAGGCATACAGTCAATCAAGACAAAATCGTATTTGTCTTTGACCTGACTTAAATAATTCCTCAAAGTGGTTTCTCTGCTCATAGCGTTCATCAGGTTATATTCCATCGCCGAAAGTTCAAGGTTCGCCGGTAAAAGGTCAACACCTTCCTCGTGATGCAGGATACCGTCTGTCGGGTCATTCATCGTTTCACTAATCACATCTGTAAGTTTCGTTGCAAGCGTGATACCCAAGTTATCCGTATCTCTCCAACCGAGACAAGTAGTTAAATCTCCCTGCGGGTCTGCGTCTATGAGCAACACTTTCTTACCCTGCATTGCAAGACCAACACCAAGATTAACCGTTGTCGTTGTCTTTCCGACTCCGCCTTTTTGATTGCATATGGCAATCGTTTTGCAGTTTGACACCTCTTGCGTCCTCCTTTCAATTTATTCATAGCCAATAAAATATGGCTATGTACTTGACCGTTTCATTTCCTAAACGGTCGTGGCAATATTTATTCTCAATATCCCTTGCCAAGCATATCGCTTTTGGGAAGTCGTTAAGGAACAGACTGCTTATCTGTATCATAGGAATCTAACCTCTGCCGGGTACTCCGCCAGCTCCGTAGAGAAGTATCATTATCTTTCTGACCGTCATCGCCATATCGGTTGCAATCCGATACTCATAGCAGGAGTTCTCGCTGTTCTGAAATTTTCAGAAGTTTCGGCGTACCTACTAAAGTGGCTATCATCAGAATTAAAGTCTTAACGACCTGTGTATTCAGTTGTCAAAGAACAAGTGAAAAGGCTTTCGTTTTCATCATCAGGATTAACCCCTTCACTCATTGCACAAAAGGCTTCATTTTGGACACCCAAAATCGCTGCTTTTCCGAAAAAAATTTCAAAAAATTTTTGACAACAAAAAAAGCCGCCTGTTTCGGTTAAAAAACAGACGGCATAAATGCTTGAAATTATTTGATTTTCAGTTTCTTTTTCTTTGCGGACAGCACTTTCAGAAGAACTTCATCTACTGCGTCGGTGTATCTTCCTTGTACTATGAGATTATTTTTCAGATTGATAAGCGACTGTATCACTCTGCTTTGCTCATCATCGGTTAGGTAAATGTGATATTTCTTTTCTCTCATCGGCTGTTCCTCCAGTTCTTAAATATTTTCCTGATTATCTTAATATCTTCTTCTGTATCGGAAGATATAAATATATGTACGCTCTGAAATGCCGCTTTGATACGCTGTGCATATTCGGGTTCCGCTTCGTTTGGATTCATCGGCAACTTAATTAGTTTGATTCTACGTTGTTTACAGAGATGTTCCTTTAGTATGTCTATCTTCTCCGAGTCCGTATTCACTTGAATGGCAACCTGCTCCAGTGGGATATATACATCAAGTGGAATGCCGAATAACCTGTCAGAGCCAAGTTCAACTTTCAATCCTTTCAAATTGGCATAATAACTGATTGCAAGAGCCGGGAACAACGACAGATACTTCTGCTCACATATTCTGCACCCTTTTCCGAGAACAGCACGCTCGTTTATCTTCATACTCCAAGAATGACCGTATCTGCATTCCCACCACGCTCTCTTTGCCGAATTTCTTGAAACTTCCGTCGGCTTCAACTTATTTAATTCATAATCCCATTCTGTCAGAAGCTGCTTATCCGTCGTAGCCAAATCATTGTATCCGGCAAGAACTTCTCTCTCTGCACAAACAGGGCAGACCGTTCCTTTCACACGAGCATTGATAACTGACTTCCACTCGTTACCGCATCTCTTGCAATGCCACCATACATTTTTCCTCGACTTTGCATTGACTTCATCCGGTTGCAGAGGATAGTTTTTCTCTGACCATTCTTTGGCTATCTGTGGGTGTGTACTTTTTAGGTCATTCTTGCCTTTTATAAATATATAGCCACTGCAACAGGGGCATTTACTGCCACCAGAACGAGTAGAGATAAGCGTATTCCACTCATAACCGCAGGTCTTACACTTCCACCAAGCTTTGCTGTTTGCAAACGCCGTAACTTCAGTGGGCTTCTTTTCGTTTCTATCAGACCATTCGTCTGCTAAATACGGAAATACTGTCGCAAGGTCATTAAATCCTTCAAGCACTTTGTTATGGGAGCAGTACGGGCAACCTGTTCTATTGATTGTTCTGCTCTTTACAGTGGCTATCCATTCGTGTCCTAATTTACACTTCCATATCACTTTCTTGTGTGAGCCGATAGATACCTCTGTCGGCTTGATTTCATTTTTCTCTGACCACTCTGAAGCCAATTCCGGCTTCAATGTACTTAAATCGTTAATTCCCTCAATCACTCTTGCACCTGAACATATGGGGCATTTCTCGCCGTTGGGAGCCTTTACGCTTGTTTCCCACTCGTGACCGCAAGCACCTTTCCACCATACTTTCTTATTCGAGCCGAAAGTTATGCTGTCCGGTGTCAGCGGTAAATTCCTATCCGACCACTCGGCAACTAATTCGGGATGTACTGCCGATAAACTGTTACTCATATCAAAACCTCCACTTCCTCTGTGATTGGAGTATATGAGGTTTTGGCTTTTACTTGTAGTTTGCGAATATCTGTATAAATAGAAAAAGCCCTTTGAGAAAAGATTTCTCCTCTCTCAAAGGGTTTGGCAAACTAGAAGTTGTCAGAGAAACAATTCCATTTTAATTTCATCAAGCGACTTTCCGTCTGTATTCCATGTAGTATTTTCTACAGACTCAGTTGCCTTAAAGCCCAACTTTTCGTAATGCCGAATAGCGTCAGTAAGGGGGCTGGCTGTCCAGAGAATAATTTTCTGATACCCGGAATCCTTGGCTTTTTGCATAAAAGCGGCAATCAACGCTGAACCAATGCCATAGCGTCGATAGTCCTTCTCGACGGCAAAAAGTCGTAACTGACCAACGGAAGGATCATCCGCCTGGCAAAGCATAATGCAGCCAGCTAAAACACCATCACAATCCGCAACAAATAGTTCTTCTCGGTCATTCTTACTGCCTTTTGCAAAATCTGTTGCAATTTTCATAGCATAATCGGTAAAGCTCGGTCCCCATGAGTATTCGGTTGAATAGAGTGCTTTGTGAAGCTCTGCAACATACTTTTCTTCACCTTGTTTATATGGTCTGATTATAAAATCCACCTTGCTATCCTCCTATAAATCTCGATTTATCTTTTTCTTTCTGAAAATGGGCAATTCCACAATGGAACTGCCCATATATTTTGAAAATTATGCGATTTTTTAGGCTCTGCACCGTTTCAAGCACCATTTGGTGTAAATTTGGTGTATTTGTGTATTTTCAGAGCTTTTTCACAAATGAAGTACATCCCGTTTTGTTGGGTAAAACGGTACTTCTTAGTAGAGCTTTGCACCTGCCGGAATATGGTCATCTACCATAAGCAGATGAAGCTTTTCTTCGCCTTCTTCTTCGTGTACTGCACTGAGAAGCATACCGCAAGAGTCAATGCCCATCATTGCTCTTGGAGGAAGATTTGTGATGGCAATCAGTGTTTTACCAACAAGTTCTTCCGGCTCGTAATAAGCGTGAATACCGCTTAAAATGGTTCTATCTGTGCCTGTTCCGTCATCAAGAGTGAACTGAAGAAGTTTCTTTGACTTCGGTACTGCAACACACTCTTTAACCTTCACAGCTCTGAAATCAGACTTTGAGAATGTATCAAAATCAACATCTTC
>Ga0129310_1001728_pt1 | contig 18133 bp, 16 predicted proteins | sample Go1ome_2_FD_94433 | JGI IMG/M metagenome (GOLD analysis project Ga0129310, IMG submission 94433) | Western lowland gorrila individual fecal microbial communities from Wisconsin, USA - Go1022A metagenome | ecosystem: Host-associated > Mammals > Digestive system > Large intestine > Fecal | place...
GCTCTTGACATGCCTGGCAGTAACTGTTATATATAAAGCAAGGGTGAAAAGCCTGATTTGTAAGCTTCTCACCCTTCATTATCATAGAAGAATCTAATTTACAGAGATTTTCTCATAGTCTCCTCCTTTATGCTTCGGCAAGGGACCTAAATCGCCCTTAACTATCATAGAAGAATCTTATTTACAGAGATTTTCTCTTAGTCTCTCATAGTTTCGAGCTGCTTTCACGCACTAGATTATGCCACTTATATATTATTACTTTTCCGCAAAAACTCTATTAATTCCCATAAGTTCGATCCAAGTTTTTCTAACAATTGGTCAGATGGTGCAAATCCTTATGCACGTTCTATTGCCAAATCTATATTAGGTAAATAAAACTGTTCGAAGGTTCTTGCTTGAATTGCCTTCCGTTGACCTGTTTTCTCATATAGTAAATTGCTGACAAAAGAGTTTTTCTTATTGTCCAACTTATTTTCGAGAATGTCATTTAATGATTCTGCATACTCTGTTGCAACATCTGAGACATGCAGCAACTGCCAAAATTCAATGCATGGATTTGTGATATAACACAAATAATTTTTAGCTTTGCATTTTTCTTGAACTCTGGTCATTTGTTCGAGTGAATGGCTGCCGCAATCTCTATCTATTACGACTCCAAATGCATCATCCCTTCCATGGTATTTGCTAAGAAAGTCAAGATACAGAAGATCAAGATGCTCTTCCATCAAGACTGCCTCAAACCTTTTACGTTCTCTTTGAGAAGGGCTGGAAGGATCCTCTAAATAAGACTTTATAAAGTCTACAGGGTACTCTTTTATACGAAGAGAATCAATACTTTTTTCAAATATATTATTTTCTCTGAAATGAATATATTCTTCCAATAGATCCAATACATTTTCCGGGTCGCTATTTGTATCATGTCTTCGTAATACTTCAATATGGACGATTGCATCAATTCTGAGTTGTATTCGATATTGTTCGATAAAATGAAAATATTGTACTTCTGTTTTTGTCCCTTCAGTAGAAAGAAATACAACTCGCTTTGGCTCTATAGAATTTTCGTCAGGACGAATAAATAATGAACTGCTGCCTAAACGATAGGATAAACTCATTTATCATTCACCTGCCATTCATTATATTGAAAATATGGGATAGCACCATATCGGCCAATTAGGTATTCATTTAATATGTTTTTGTCAAAACGCTGTTTGTAATCACTTAGAGAATATATTCTTGTACTGTGGTCACCTTCACGTTCAACAAACCAAATTTCATCTTGACGTAGAATCCGTAAGTCCATCAAATTCAAATCGTGTGTCGTACAAATTAATTGACAAGATTTTTTCTTTGTAATATCAAAAAAGCGTCTAATATATTCTTCGGTAAGTTTTGAATGAAAACTGCGATCAAGTTCATCAATTACAATGATTTTTCCCTTTTGTCCAAACTCATATAATGGAATTAAGTCAAATAAGCGTTTTGTGCCATCTGATTCATCGGAAAGCTCAAATAGTTCTTTGGGATTTCCGTGGTTCAGCATGATCTTTTCCGCAAAGATTTCTCCATTTTCAATAGAAATTTCAAATTGATAATTACCTATTTCAATTTTGCATCGTGCCTGATCTTGAAGATTATCTTTCATTGTCTGTTCGATATCATCCAAAATATCATTTTTGACTTGTTCTGGCAAAAATGAAAACGCTTTTTCGGCAGGTTGCTTTCCTTTGGTTATTTTTTCGATTCCAGTATCAAAAGCTCTAAGCATATCGACCATAGAATCGGTGTTAAATGTTGGATTTAAGAAAAAATCATTTTTGTTGTGAGTATGAGAATCCGGGTACACAACAATAAGATTTTTAAACCATTCGTATGCAATAATGAAATCATATAAGGCGGAATTTTTATCGAGCTTTTTGTTGCCAATTTCATATAAAAGTAATTCATCTGTTTTTAAATCTTCACAGTAGATATTAAAGCGAAGCCTAGAAACTTTATTTAACTGAAGACCGGTTGTAGTCTCGTCTTGTTTGCGTTCGAAAACACAGAAAATACAAGAGAAAGGAACAAATGAGGAAGTTATGGATAGCATCAATGTACTTGAAAAGAAATTAGGAGAGCTTAAAAAATTTAACTGGATCAGTTGCTCAGAGGAAGAGCTGACAGAGGCAAGAACTATGGCAGAAAGAATGATAACACTGTCAAAAGAGATCCAGTTGACATTTGACAATAAAGGGATGTAAGATTACAAGAAGATGTAATTTACATTACAAGAAGATGTAGTGATATATGGTAAGACAAAATGATGGCAGAATGAACTGAAAGGCAGTTACTTGAAATAGAAAGGAGCTATGATATGTGGCAACACCAGGACGAGGCGATCCGCCTCTTCTTACAACACCGCCGTGGCATCCTTGAAATGGCCACCGGATCCGGAAAGACGAGAACGGCGATACGGATCATGGAGGAGCTGCTAAAAAATGGAGAGATCAGTCAGATCCTGGTGGTCGTATATGGAAATGATCTTCTTGAGCAGTGGTACAGAGAACTGATGCTTTGCGTGGAAGATCTGCGGATCTACCGTTGGTTTGGCAATTACAATGAGGTATCAAGATTTCTCCTTTTTGAAGGCAAAAAGCTTCTTCTTGTCTCGAGAGAGGGCAGCAGATTGACAACAGTGCTTGACCAAATGGAAAGAAATGATCCTGCGGGCGATGTAAAGAAACACACATTTTTCGTTTATGACGAAGTCCATGGAGCCGGATCAAAACAGTTCCGAGAGATGCTGAAAGGCCGTCTTGCGGAATATTGCTTTTGCTTAGGCCTCAGTGCAACTCCTGTAAGGACGTTTGATCCGGAGGGAACGGAATTTATCACAACAGAAATCGGTCCGGTAATCTATTCTTACGGGCTTCAGGAGGCAATTCAGGCAGGAATTCTCTGCAGTTTTTCCTATACACCAATTCCATACGAACTGACTAGCGAAGAAAAGCAGAAAAAGAAGAAGCTGATTGCAGCGTTTGAGGCCAGAAAGAAGAATGGCGATCCGGTCGCAGAAGAGGAACTGTATCGGGAGCTTGCGAGAGTCAATAAACTTGCGGAGAATAAGCTGGTTCTGTTTCGGGATTATCTGGAGAGACATCCGGAGATACTGGATCACTGTATCATGTTTGTTGAAACAAGGGAGTATGGAGCGAAACTTCAGCGGATCCTTATGGAACATACGTATCAGTTTCATACATATTATGCGGAGGATGACAAAAAAAATCTGCTTCGCTTCGCAAGAGGAGAGATCAGGTGTCTTATCACATGCCGGAAGATCTCGGAGGGAATTGATATACGATCGGTAAAAAATATTGTTTTGTTTTCGTCAGACAGAGGTCAGCTTGTTACAACGCAGCGGATCGGGCGAAGCCTTAGAAGAAATCCGGATGAGCCGGATAAGATAGCCTGTGTGGTGGATTTTATCTGTGAGAGTGGAAATGATACGACAGCGGATGAAGAACGGAAAGAATGGCTTTCGGATCTTGCAAAGGTGAGAAGGAGGGATTCAGAGTGAAACTATATCAGGAATTGAAAGATGCGATAGCGGATGCAGCGGACGAAATGGAAGAAAGTGCTGAATTCCGCAAGCTTTTTTCAAAGCTGGTTGAGAACTATATGAATGGTATGAGATCGGGAGCGGAGATCGTGAATGTGATCGAACGGATCGAGTGGACGGAGGAATCGGATGAGAATTAGGATTCTTGGCTGGGAGTATGAGAATATCCGCCGTATGAATAAACTGCGGGTGGACTTAAGACAGAAGGACGGAAGTGTTTACCCAAACACGCTGTTAATGATGTCAAATGGAGCGGGAAAGACGACGACGCTGCATCTGATCCGCGCAGTGCTGAGTGGAAACGCTGTATATTGGAAGGAACGGGAAGTGAGAAGTTTTCGCCCGGTGGGATCTGATGTCACGGACGGATATTTTCTGCTTCGTATGGAATTTGATGGGGAAATTTACTGCCATATTCTTCACTTAGACTACGAAGAGGGACGTGCCTGGTATGAGACGAGCAGCGCAGCGTTTAATGGGTACGAAGAAGGCCGCCAGATGCCGTATCAGCTGCGCGGTATCATAGATTACGATGGATTTGTAAACCGCTTTGTTTTTGATGGCGAGCAGGCGAAAAAGACATTAAACAGTGGAAGTACAGAGGCAGAGAATGCGATCGTTTATCTGTATCAATTAAATAAACTGGATGAGTTGTGCGGGGAGATCGACCGGCTGGTACAGGAAAAACAGGAACAGAATTCTGGCGGAGCAACCAAGAGAAGTGTAAAGGTATACAAAGGAAAAATGGAACGCCGGGAGCAGGTCTACAAAAATTTGGTGCTGAAGAAAGACGATTTACAGCAAGAACTAAAAAAGATGTTGGACATACTGGCCCAGTATGAGAAAAAATATCAGGATATCGTTTCCATGGACCGCAAACTCCAGGAAGAGCAGGAGCGCCTGCACAGAGAAAAAAAGGAAAAGCGGGATGAAATCCGCAGAACAATGGCGGAACTGATGGCGGCCATGAAAAAACCGTATAATCTGCAGCTGAATCTCCATACAAGATTGAAGGGGCTTGTCGAAAATCTTCAGACATTAAAGCTGCCAAAGACCACAGCGCGGGAGTTCTTTAATGAGCTGGCGGCATCAAAGGAGTGTATCTGTGGGCGCTGTATCGGGGAGAAAGAACGGAAAAGGATCCTGGAGAAGGCGGAGGAATACCTTGGAGAAGATTCTCTTGTCGTTGTAAACGCAATTAAGAATGCACTGAGAGAATATGAAAGGGATGATACCTGTATCACACTCAAAGAGCAGCTGAAAAAACAGATCTCTGATTCGGATGAACTGGAAGCAGGATTAAATCGTTTGGCAATCCGTCTTGCGGAAAAAGGCTATGAAGATGCTCTGAAGATCCAAAATGAGATGAAAGATCTTGAAAAAAAGATCAGTGAGAGCAAAAAAAATCTTACACAACTTACAGAAAAGCCTACTATAAATAACACGGCGTTGAATGCAGATAATAACATCCATCTTGCATATCGTGAGTGGCAGGATGCAAGAGACAGTTATTTGAAAGCAAACGGAACTTACCAGTTTACGAAAAAAGCAGAAAAGATGACAGAGTATGTGAGACGTGTGAGAAGAAATACACTGGACAGCCTGAAAGAATATATGGTAAGGGAAACGAACAGAAAGCTTGTGGATCTGATCGACAGTGACCAGGTCGTAATTCGGAAGATCGACGGATACCTTGTTTTAGATGGAAAAGACGGCGCAAGCGAAGGCCAGACGCTGGCGGTTGCATATGCGTATATCGGAACGTTGTTCGAGCATTCCAGGTTTGAATTTCCGTTCATCGTGGATTCCCCTGCGGCACCTATGGACTTAAGTGTAAGGCGTGAAGTGGCAGAAGTACTTCCGAAACTGTTTGGACAGACGGTTATTTTTGTAACATCAGGAGAGAAAAAAGGATTTGCGGAAATATTTTTCAAACGGGATGATGTCCAGTATCTGACGATTAAAGGAAGAAAAAATGAACCGTTAGAGCTCTATTGTGGCCGGGAAGTATTTGAGGCATATCAGGAAGCCGGAAAGGAGGAGAAGTAATGCCGTTTTTCTTACCAAGGAAGTGCAAAAAGTTTTTTGCGGATATTTTTGACTCGAAAAATAGAGATGGCACAAAGCTGAAGCTGTATTTTGACGAATATTATTACTGCTTGATGGTGGGATTGGCAGTAGGAAAATATGATGAAGACGCGGAGCTGGAAAAATCGGAGATTACAGACTCTTATCCAGAAGAATATGCAGAAAGCCGTGACTATGTTGCAGGGCTATTGCTGGCGACGGAACGTCAGAGGCGGGGGATTCCTGAAGGCGATGGAAGTGCACTGGAACAGCTGATGACGGAATATGTGGACGCTACGTCAAAGACACATCTGAGTGCAGCCGGAGAGCGAAGGCTGAACCAGTATGCGGCTTGGGGAATGGAGATCATTCTGGATGTTATGGTACATCCTGTGCGATTAGAGGAGTTTCTTGTGGATTATCTGGATGCGTTCCAGACAGGGAGGTTTACAGACGAAAAATGAGTGAAAAACCAACGATAAGCTCTTTTGATATGACGGTGAAATGTGTGGTAGCTGAAAGGAGCTTCCTCTTTTATGTTCCGAACTATCAGAGACATTATGTATGGACGGAGAAGGAAGTTGCTGCTTTCTTAAAAGACGGAGAATTCTGTTGGGACAGAATGCGGGAGGCAGGAGAGAAGTTTCAGCATTTCACAGGCCAGCTGATCCTGCGCGAGACGGGTAAGGATAAATCCTGCCATGCTATGATGGAGATAGTAGACGGCCAACAAAGATTGACTACTTTCACCCAGGTAGTAGCTGCGGTGATAAGAGTCATGCGGGCACGCGGAGTGCCGGAAAAAAGATGTGAGGAACTGATTGGGCAGTACTTATTTAAAGAAAACGGACAATATCAGGTCCTGACATTGTCGAAACAGGATGAAGCGGTCTGGGAGGGAATCCTTGATCTAGAGCAGGACCCGCAGAAGATAAAAGCAGAGGGCGAATCACAGACCCGTCTTTTAAATGCGGAGAAGCAGATCCGGGGATACTTTGAGGGCCTGACAGAGGGAAAAGGTGAGCAGGAGACATACGAGATCTTGAGTTCCTATGTGGAGGCGATGGCGTCCTGCTTTCAGGTAGTACTGTTGAAAACAGATAAGCCCGGTTATACATATGCCCTCTACCAGATCGTCAATGACAGAGGAATTCCGCTGACATCGGGCGAGCTTTTGAAGGCGAGAACGATGGAACTTTTAAATGATAAGCCGGACCTGGCGAAACGGGCAGAAGAAATGTGGAATGATATTCTCTCGGATCCAGGAAAGGCAACAGACCAGTATCTGGTATGGAACTATGCGGCAGTCCTTGGAAGACAGATGGAGGCCAGGACGGCAGTTCCTGCGCATGAACAGTATGAGCATCAGATCTTCAAATGCTGGAATAAGCGAATTTTATCGGAGATCGAGCAGAAGCATCTGTTTGATGAACTGGAACAGCTTCATATCAATGTCACGAGAATGCGGGTACTGGAAAAAGGCCTGATGACTCCGGAAAGAAGTATTGGAAAGTCGACAAAGATCATGTATGAGGCGCTTATTTCCATACTGAAGAATACCAGCGTAATTCCGCTTTATTTAAAGATCCTGGAGATGGATGCACGGGCTGTTGATAGTACGCTCGAGAAGATCACTCCATTGCTTGCGAAGGCGTTCTTTATGGCGAAGACCGTAGGCGGCCTTCATGATGAGGCAATCAGCAAATGCTATATGGAGATATGGAAGAAGATCGGCAGAAGCCATGCAGATATCACGGAAATTGAGGCGGATCTGAAACGACTGCTGGATAGGGAGAACTGCAGGAATACTTTCTTTACACGAATCAATGAGGAGGTTTATTCGAAGGGCAGTGTGGGCAGTAAAAAGGCGAAGTTTTTGCTGCTGATGCTGGAGATCGACCATTGGCAGTGTGCAGGGAGCGGAAAAGACGGGGCAGAAGAAGACTCGGTACAGATCGATATAGGCAAGCTTTCTATTGAACACATACTCCCGGAAGAAGTGGATGACAGAGAAGTCAGCAAACAATTTTATAATTCTATACATCGGATCGGAAATCTGACGTTACTGGGGCGGAAATTGAACAGCCGGCAGAGAAATAAAGCTTTTGCGGATAAGGCAGAAATATATAAAGAATCTCCGTATTGGGTTACAAGACATGTCGGGGCTTTGAAAAAATGGACATGGACAGAGTTTAAAGAACGACAGAATCAGATGCAGACCGATTATAAGAGAATTTTTAATCTGTAACGATAGGATAAAGCAGCTGCGCGGCATACACAAAAGAGTGTATGCCGCGTTTGCTGCTATACACATAAAAACTGTTGATGCAGGTCAGACAGTCCAATAGACAAGTATCCATCGATATGTTAAGATAAGGTTACTTGGAAACGGAGATGAGCATATGGATCAGGATCAGAAAAATATTCAGGATATGGATGGAAAAAAGTATAGGACAACATCGTGGACAAAGATGGGGGCGGATGATAATTTCGCTGAAAAGAAAATTGATACTACATTGATGGATTATGGTATGTCGATCATACCTCAGGATATCAGTCCATTTTTTTTGCATGAGGAATTGCAGATGGGGGATCAGATCAAGCTGACTCTGGAATATGGCTCATTTACATATGAGGGCAGTATTCAGAAGATCCGACCGGGCGGACAGATGCGGATGAGGTATGAGACAGCGCTAAAGAAACATTTGGAAGAGAATCCGGTCTATGGACTGGGGGCGATGATCCAATTCTGGCGTCAGGATAAAAATAAATACAGAATCTATGTCGTGCAGGGAGATGAGGAGATCGTTCTGGACGATGAGAAGGATTTGAATGAGCTTCGTTACGATGGTGAAAATCCTATCTTTGAGCGTGTGTCTGTTACGAAAAAAGATTTTTCTGTTTATGAATTATCACGGCGATACGAAAAAAAGAAACTGATTGTGGAAGTGGGATTTCAACGGCGTGAAGTCTGGAAAATGAAGCAGAAAAATGAACTTGTCGAGAGTGTGCTGATGGGACTCCCTTTGCCGGTAATATACTTAAAACAGCAGGAAGACGCGTCGTATGTTGTAGTGGATGGAAAACAAAGACTTTCAGCTCTTTTCTCATATATGCGGGGAGATTTTGCCCTGACAGGGCTAAAGATCCTTACTGAGCTGAATGGAAAGAAATTTGATCAGCTTGAGGACAATCTGTCTATCTATCAATCACAGCTTGAGGACTATCAGCTTTCAGCCCATGTGATCCTGCCGCCAACGCCGGATGAAATATTGTTTGATATTTTTGACCGTGTGAACCGTGGAGGAACCCAGCTGAATAAGATGGAGATCCGGAATGCGATCTATAACGGAAGAGGTTTAGACACATTGATTGCGATCACGAAAACGGGGGAATTTGAAAGTGCAACGAGGATCCTGTACCGGAAAGATATCCGAATGAAGGGATTGTATCTTTTAACGAGATCAGCAGCGTTTAATCTGCATTATAGCGGTAAAATGGCGGGAAAAGACGGATATAAGTTCAGGGGCGATATGGACGATCTTCAGAGAAGAGCCCTGCGCTATTTAAATGCTCTCTCAGAAAATGCTCTTACTGATTACAAAAATGAAACCGTAAAAGATCTGCGGAGGATCTATGAGGTCCTTGGACCAAATGCGTTCCGAAAGGAGTTCGATGAATCAAAGCCGATCAACATGAATATGTTTGAGACATTGATGTATTTTATGATGAAAGTTCGAGAGAGAGAGTTTTTATTTACCGGAGAGGAATTAAAAAATAAGATTCTGGATAAATTAAAAGAGGAAGAATATGCTCAGAATATTGGAGCCAGAAAGGATTCCCTGGAGAAAATGAACGCGAGATTTGCGGTGATGGATGATCTGATTGAAGAGGTGTGCAGATAATATGATTAAAAATCTTAAAATTCATGCATTTAAGTCCATAAAGGACCTGAAATTTGACTGCTCGGCGTTGAATCTGTTTGTTGGGACGAATTCCTCGGGAAAGTCGTCCTGCCTGCAGGCGCTGCTTTTATATGAGCAGAATTTGAAGATGAGAGCGGGGCTGAACGGCAACTATATCTCTCTGGGGGAATTTCGTGAGATCCGGAATAATTATATGCCAAGGGAAGATATCCGGGTCCAGTTAGATGGAAATAATATGGACGGAGAAGAATTTACAGATGGGATCAGGCTGACAGAAACAGAGGATAGTTATGAAACGGTGCGCGAATTTGACCCGAAAAAAGTGAACAAGCCGTGTGGACCAGAAAGTGAAAGTCAGTTCTACACCGAATTCCATTACCTTTCCTGCCATCGGATCGGTGCTTTAGATATTTACCAGAGAAACGTTAACCATTACAGTAAGTTTGGCAGCAACGGCGAATTTGCCCTGGATTATCTTCTGGACCATGGAACTGATCTTGTGGGAGAAGAGCTCTGCGAAGACAGTGAAAATATTTCAAGGACACTGTTGGGTCAGGTAAATTACTGGCTGAAATATATTATAGGGACCGAGTTGTCGTTGCGGGAGATCCAGAAGACGAATTGCCTCCAGGTTACTTACAATAATAACCCGGCCAACAGCAACTCGGACGCGATGTACCGCCGACCGGTGAATATTGGATCGGGTGTCAGCTATCTGATCAGCATCATTATTGCCTGCCTTGGGAGCAGAAAGAATTCTGTAATCGTCATAGAAAATCCAGAGATCCATCTGCATCCGAAGGCACAGTCAAAGCTAACGGAACTCTTGTATCGGACGGCTTGCTCAGGACGTCAGCTGTTTGTGGAGACCCACAGCGATCATATTTTTAATGGGCTGAGAGTAGGAATCAGCAGCAGAGGATGGCAGCAGGATAAGATCCAGGTCAATTTTCTGGCAATGTCAAAGGATTACGAGACATGCTGCAATCCGATCAAATTCGGGGAGTTTGGAAAGATCTGGGGAGAAAATCCAGATATGGACCTGAATGATCTGTTTGACCAGTTTGAGATCGATCTGGATCGGATGCTGGGAATCTGAGATCTTTTCACATAAGAGGACGAAGAATGAACTATGTGATGAATGATTTTTCTCTGCGTGGTCAGTTTGATGATGTGGAGACATTTTTTGATTCCATCCGGGCTTATACCGGGCCGGTCTTAAAGAAGATTGAGGCAGAGAAAGATGGACTGATATGGAAAAAGGAGACTTTCTGGCAGCAGGAGGTCTGCAATGGAATTACGCTGCAGGATCTCAATAAAAGGATGGCAACGCTTGCGCCGAATATGCGCCGGGAAGAGCTGACATATCTGAAACAGAAGCTGATAAAGCTGTATGCGCAGAATCCTCACTGGAGTGAGGCGGAAGATCCTGAGATTCTGGCTGTGCGCTACGATTTTGACCCGGAGATGAGCAACGTATTTCCGACCATGAACTGTTTTATTAAGGCGTATCAGTTGAATGGCCATATGATCTCCTTTGAACATGGGGAATATCCAAATGGAAAGCTGGTATTCTGGATAGAGAGGAATGGAGAGGAAGCACGGTGTGAGCTGGAGAATCTGCGGGATGTGACGTGGTGGGATCAGGAAACCTCAATACGTAAATGGCCACGGATTGCCGGGCTGTACCGTGTGGAGGTCCGGGCCCATGAGGTGGATCGTCACTGCCCACATTTTCATGTAACATATAACGAATATTCAGCTTCCTTCGCAATTGAGAACGGTGAGGTCCTGCAGATGGGAAAAGAGGAGATGCCGTCTGGCATGCGAAGTACGATCCAGAGGTGGTATGTGGATCATGCAGAGGAGCTGAAAGCTGCCTGGGATCTGTTACATAAGTCAATTGGTGATAAATAGAAGTAGTTTTGGGGATGTAGTCAATCCATACAGGATATGAATTGTAACTGCGGGGAAATGGCCGATATTGGATCGTTGGCGATGCTTGCATTCTTGTTTTATGTAAGATATACTAAATAATGTCTGCGTATTTGATATGCGGGCATTATTTTCATTTTTACACAAGTAACGCGCCAAAGTCCGAAAGTTAAAAGTGGACTTTGTTGTAATATTGTCGGAAGGATTTTTATGCTGAAAAGAGAAGACATCAAACATATATATGAGATCGTCCAGAGTCTCTTCCTGGCGGATGATATTCCGTGGGTGATCGGATATTCCGGTGGAAAGGACAGTACGGCGACGCTGCAGCTTGTGTGGTATGCTCTGGCGGAACTGCCGGATTGGCAGAGGACGAGAAAGACGGTTCATGTGATCAGCACAGATACACTTGTAGAGTCTCCTGTGATCGCACGCTGGGTAGAGCGATCCCTGGATTGCATTCGTGAGGAATCTGCAAAACAGGGAATGCCGTTTGAAGTTCATCGCCTTACTCCGAAGATCAGTCAGACATTCTGGGTCAATCTTCTGGGGCGTGGATATCCGTATCCGAGAGCGACGATGCGTTGGTGCACAAACAGGTTGAAGATTAATCCGTCCAATGATTTTGTAAAGAACGTGGTGTCAGAATATGGTGAGGCGATTTTGCTTCTCGGAACAAGAAAGGCGGAAAGTACGCACCGTGCCCAGAACATGGAGCGGTATGAAAAAATGCGTGTCCGTGAATATCTGAGCCCAAATGGAAGCCAACAGAATGGCCTTGTTTTTTCACCATTGGAGAATTGGACGAGCAGGGATGTCTGGTTTTATCTGATGCAGTATGAAAATCCTTGGAAATTTTCCAATAAGGATCTTATGAACCTGTACCGTGGAGCATCGGAGGACACAGAGTGCCCGATCGTTATGGATCTGAGTACTCCATCCTGCGGAAACAGTCGGTTTGGCTGCTGGGTATGTACACTGGTGGAAAAGGATAAGTCAATGGAAGCCATGATCATTAATGATGCCCAGAAGGCATGGATGCAGCAGCTTCTGGATTTTAGGAATAAGATCGGCGATGCGGAAAAGGACAGGGAACACCGAGAATTCAGAAAAATGCACGGAAATGTTTTTGCGTTTAAAGACGGACTGGTTCATGGACCATATAAACGGGAAATACGTGAAGAGTGGCTGCGTGAGCTGTTGAAGATTCAGAAAAACATAAATGAAACTGGGCCGGAGGAGTTTCGGAACCTGACATTGATTTCTGAGGCAGAGTTGAACGAGATCCGCAGGATCTGGCTGGAAGAAAAGCATGAATTTCATGATGCGCTGCCAAAGATCTACAGGGAAGTCATGGGCCGGGAGATGAAGACGCAGTATTGCCGGAAAGCTCCATTTGGTGAGGAAGAATGGGAGCTTCTCAAAAATGTAGTGGATGAACGGAACACGCAGATTGAAAAGAAGGAAGAACTGGCGTTTGAGCTGGCGTACCGCCTGATCGACGTGGAGAGCAGCTACTCCAGTCTTCAGAAGAGAAAAGGAATCTACACGAGCCTTCAGGCTGAGATCAAGCGTTGCTATTACCGCAATGAAGAAGACGCAACAGCGTTTGCGATGGGACGGGAGCGCAGAAAGAAAGAGCTGGGTCTGGATTATGATACAGATGTGAATCTGACGGATGACTTGATGGACGATGCGGTCGATTCACAGAAAAAGGAAACGACGGATGAAAATTGACAAGGTGATTCTCCAAAATATTGGAGTTTATGTAAATAGGAATGAATTTAATCTGCAGACAGAACGACCGATCATCTTGATCGGCGGAATGAACGGCCGGGGAAAAACGACGCTGCTGGATTCTATTATGTTTGCGCTATACGGGAGAAGAGGCGTGGAAAATGGTCTGCTTCTGGAAACATATCTTCGGAAAATCGGCAATGTTTCCGGAGAGTATCCGGAAGCTATGATCGAAATGCAGTTCCGGGTGCAGGAACAAGAAGAGACCATTTATGTGGTGCGTCGGTCTTGGAATATTGACCGGAAACATCCGAAACTGAATACGCAGGTATGGAAAAATGGAGTGGAAGATGAAGTCTTGTCTGGAAACTGGGATCTTTTTGTCGAGGAGATCCTTCCGAGGGCAATCGCGTCATTTTTCTTCTTTGATGGGGAAAAAATCGCGGAACTGGTTGCGTCGGACAATGTCAGAGAGATCAGTTCTTCCATTCGTTCCCTTATGGGGATCGATGTGATCGATCAACTGACGGCTGATCTTGGGGTCGTCTTATCGACAAACCAGAAGAAAATGACTGGTAAACATCACCAGGAAGACCTGGAAAAGCTTGAACGGGAGTTGGAACAGGCAGAGAGGAAACTGCAGAGAAAAATCGATGAGGAAGAAGAGATCAGGCTGCGTGAGGAACAGCTGAAAAAAGAGATCACAGAGCTTGAAAACGAACACGCGGCTGTCGGCGGATACTATGAGGAGTACCGGGAAAAGTTCCAAAAGGAACGCGAAGAAGTCCAGAGCGGTATGGAATCAAATCAGACGCAGATGCTGGAATTGGCAGCATCAAGTCTGCCGCTTCGAATGTTATCAGAGCTTTTGAATGATGTCCGCAGGAATGCTGAAAATGAGAGTGAGCAGAAAGAACTTCAGGTGTTCTTGAAGCAGTTCCCTGTTTTATATAAAGATATACTTGGCGATGTCTGGAGCGACCAGATGGAGAGACTCTACAGTACAGTAAAGAGCCGCATATCAAATGAGACTCCACTGTATGAACTGGATGAGGCCTCCAGAGAACGGCTTTCAGAGCTGCCGCAGATCCTGGATCAAGAAGTTGAGGACGCAGAGAAAATGGTAGAGGTGAGCCGGGAACTGCAGGAGAGAAAAGAAAAGATTGATAATTATCTGGAAGTCAAGGTCGAGGATGAAAAGATCAATGAGATTTATGAAAAGATCAAGGAAAGCTCTGCAGAGCTCGGAAGGGTGAAGCAGAAGCGTGAGACGTTGGCGGAAGAGATTGCAGGTCTGATGTCACATGAAGAGACTGTAAAACGCTCCAGAAAAAGCCTTTTGCAGCAGGTTGTCCAGGAGATGGATGAGACGGACGAGACTGCAAGAATCATTAGATATGTGCAGCAGCAGATAGAGATCCTTGAAGTGTATAAAAAACGTCTCCAGGGAAAGAAGGCTGATGAATTGGCTGATGAGATGACAAAGTGTTTTAAGCGGTTGCTGGCAAAAGACGGACTTCTCAGCAGGATTGAAATCAATCATGATACTCTGGCGTTCTCTTATTATGGAAGAGACGGGGAGAAGATCTACAGTGACAGGTTTTCTGCTGGTGAAAAACAGCTGCTTGTAATCGCGATGCTCTGGGCTCTTGGAATCTGTTCACAGGCGAAGTTCCCGCTGATAATCGATACTCCGCTTGCGCGGCTTGATTCTGTACACAGAACTAGTCTGATCGAGAATTATTTCCCATATGCGAGTGAACAGGTTATTATATTATCGACTGACCAGGAGATTACGGTGCATGATTATGCGCAGCTTAAGAAGTATGTAGGTAAAGAATACACCCTGCTGTATAACGAGGAGACCATGAGTACTTCCATCCAGCCTGGATATTTTGGGAGGTAAAAGAGATGATCGTAAAACAGATAAGAATCTCTGTGCAGGATAAGGAACGCCTGATGCGCCTAAAAAGAAAAACCGGGATTCAGAACTGGAATATTCTGTGCCGCTGGGCATTGTGCTGTTCCCTGCGGGAAAAATCAGTGCCGATCGATGTGCCGGTGGGGGAAGAGAGTAATGTGGAAATCGGCTGGCTGACATTCGGCGGCGAAAATTATAAAATTTATGAAGCTTTGATCAAGGCGCACTGCATCCGGGATGGACTTGGAACAGATGAAGAGACGCTTGCGAAATATTTTAACCTGCATTTGAGTAGAGGAATTGCGTATCTTTCCAGCACGAATTATATTTTATCGCTGGAAGATCTTCTGATGCTCGCAAAGAAAGACGGGGAATAGATATGGGAATGTACCTGGATTATAATGCGTCCACGCCTGTAGATCCGCGGGTTTTGGACGTGATGGTCGATGTGTACCGAAATCATTTTGGAAACGCCAGCAGCAGGACCCACAAGTTTGGATTGGATGCCAATAAGATTGTGGAGCAGGCCAGAGAGTATGTGTCTTCTCTTCTTGGCGTGCAGAGAAATGAAGTGATCTTTACCAGCGGCTCCACGGAGAGCAACAACATGGTAATTCTTGGACTTGAGGAAAAAGGACGGGAAACTGGGAGAATGCATATCATCACGACGGCGATGGAGCATAAATCCGTGCTGGAGCCGTGTAAGATTCTTGAAAAACGTGGCTTTGAGGTGGAGTATCTGAAACCGGGAGAGGATGGCCGGGTTCGTGTGGAGGATATCCAGAACAGCTTGCGGGAGGACACGCTGCTTGTCAGTGTGATGCATGTGAACAATGAAACAGGGACTGTTCAGCCTGTGAAGGAGATCGGTGAGTTTCTAAAGGACAGCCCGGTCCTTTTTCATACGGACGCATCACAGAGCTGCGGAAAGATGGCGGAGGAGATCCAGAAAATTCCTTTTGACTTTCTATCGGCTGCGGCCCACAAGATGGGCGGTCCGCAGGGAGTCGGAGTTCTTGCAGCGAGAAATAAAAATAACTCGGAAAAGTATTGTGGTTTGAAGGCAATCATGTATGGAGGCGGACAGGAGCAGGAAATGCGTCCGGGAACGCTTCCGGTGGCTTTGATTGCCGGTATGGGAAAGGCGGCGGAGCTAGCCTGGAAAGAGCGGAAAGAGATCCGTGAGGGCTGCCTGGATAATTTAAATACATTTCGGAGGGTCCTGAAGGAGAGCAATGTTCGTTATTGGATCAACGGGGCGCCGGAGTATTCTTCTGGGAGCTGCCTGAATGTAAGCTTTGAGAACTACGATTCGGAGGCATTGATGATAGAGCTTCAGGATATGTTTGGTACTGCAATATCGAATGGTTCTGCGTGTACATCAGGATCCTATAGGACGAGTTATGTCCTTGAAGCGATGGGACTTGATAGGAAGCGGAGTGAAAGCGCAGTGAGAATCAGTTGGGGAAGAGAGAAAATTGATGAGGAGATCTTCCACAATATTACGGAGATCGTGAAAGGATGGCAATAAAAATCTAAAAATTTTCAACTTTTCCCCATTTTCCTGTCACAAATCCAATTTTATTACGTTTATATTAGTAGAACATGTTGATCAGACCAGAATTTTTCGGAAAAACGTGGTCGTTTGCCAGAGAAATGAGCGGAAAACGGAAAACGGCAGACGGCGGCAGAACTTTGGTGAAATTCTGAGAAGATGATATGGCTCTGTGACATGAGCACGCGGGCGCCATTCTGGTTAAAACCCTAAAGAACCGGAATACAGGTTTATTTGAACCGATAGACGGATGTGGTCCTACGAATATGACGAATGGAGGAGGAATGAATATGGTCGTGTCAAGGAATTACAAAATCAAAGAGCAGAATGGAATGTATTATATTGTTCCGTCAAGCGTTCCGGGATGCCCGCAGTGCGGTGGAGAGATGAAGATCCGTGACAGCAAGAGGCGGAAGGTGATTTTTGCGGATGGTACGGTGGATACATTTGTTTTGCGGCGATATAAGTGTACGGTGTGTGGGCGTGTTCATCTGGAACTCCCGGACATTATGGTTCCTCATAAGCATTATTCGAGGTCGGCGATCATCGATACGATAAATGGTGAGAGAAACTGTTCCGCGGAGCAGTCGACGATTTACCGCTGGAACCGGGAAAAGATGCAGCTTGAACGTCTGCTGGTTCAGGTGGAAGATAAGAGTCCGGAAGCAAAGCGGACTGACGGCGATAATAACTGCAGGTGCGCAGGAAATTAAATATGAAAAAGCGGCAGGTGAAATACCTGCAAAAGGGGAAATGAAAAAGCGGCAGGTGAACTGCCTGTAAAGGGGAAAATGAAAAAGCAGCAGGCGGATGCCTGTAATTTGTGTGATCAGTGTTATGATGGCCGATCAGTCAGAAATGGCTGACCGGCGTTTTTGATTGCCATGTATCCGAAAAAATGTCAGAAGAAAATTCTGTCAGTTCATAGAAAACAATGATTGAAACAGAGCACAGAATCCGTGCATAAGCTGAAAAATTGGCCATTCGCGCGTCGTATACCTGACCGTGACCGAACGTGGAACATATATAGTCCGAACATGGGCAATATACAAATAGTGTCAATGTATGTTATATAGAAGACATCAGAGTAACTGTTTGTCAGATCCGCGGATATTTTGTGGGCTGAAAAGTGTGTTGGGCTGATATGCACGGAGGATAAAATGATAAGTTACAATCGCTTGTGGGAGACCATGGAGAAGAGAAAGATCAGTCAATATCGGTTGATCAAGGAGTTTGGCTTAAGCTCCGGCCAGATGAGCCGTCTGAAGAAGAATACATATGTTTCGACGCATACGTTGGAGACGCTCTGCCGGATCCTGGACTGCCGGATCGAGGATGTGATGGAGGTTTCTTTCGAGGACGAGAAGAAGGAAAATAAGGCGAATTGACACTGA
>Ga0129310_1001730_pt1 | contig 18124 bp, 14 predicted proteins | sample Go1ome_2_FD_94433 | JGI IMG/M metagenome (GOLD analysis project Ga0129310, IMG submission 94433) | Western lowland gorrila individual fecal microbial communities from Wisconsin, USA - Go1022A metagenome | ecosystem: Host-associated > Mammals > Digestive system > Large intestine > Fecal | place...
CGTTTTTGTTGACTTCCGCAGCATCCACATCAATATGCACAAGATCCGCATGTCTGGCAAATGCCTTGACATTGCCCAGCACACGGTCAGAAAAACGTGTACCGATGGCAATCAGCAGATCGGATTCTGTAATACCATAATTGGATGTCTTGGTACCATGCATACCAACCATACCTGTGTAAGCATCTTCTCTGCCGTCAAATGCACCTTTGCCCATCAATGTATCTGCTACCGGTGCCTGCACTTTAGCTGCAAACTCTCTGAGTTCATCTGCCGCATCCGCACGGATCACACCACCGCCCACAAGGATAAACGGCCTTAAAGAATGTTCTATCAGACCGATAACTTCCTGTACAGTTTCCTCATTGATCTGATCTGCCTTCCGTTTGATCGGTGTCGGCTTCTTATATTCATATTCAGCCTCCGCACCGGTCACATCCTTCGGAATATCCACAAGGACAGGGCCCGGACGACCCGTCTGGGCAATGGAGAAGGCACGGCGGATGGTATCCGCCAGCTTATTCACATCTTTAACAATAAAATTATGCTTTGTCACCGGCATTGTGATACCGGCGATATCGATTTCCTGAAAACTATCTTTGCCAAGAAGATTGACATTGACATTGCAGGTGATAGCAACCACCGGAACGGAATCCATATAAGCTGTCGCAATACCCGTAACAATATTGGTTGCTCCCGGTCCGGATGTTGCCAGACACACACCAACTTTGCCTGTTGCACGGGCATAACCGTCTGCCGCATGGGAAGCCCCCTGCTCATGTGAAGTTAAGACATGCCTGATCTCATCGCTGTGTTTGTAAAGTGCATCATACACATTGAGGATCGCACCGCCGGGATAGCCGAAAACTGTATCCACACCCTGCTCTTTCAGACATTCAACTACAATTTCTGCTCCTGTTAATAACATTCTATTCTTCCCTTCCGATATCTATACTGTCGGAGCCTGAAGGATCGCACCCTTGCTGCTGTCTGTAACAAGTGCAGCGTAGCGTGCCAGATAACCTGTTGTAACCTTCGGCTCTCTTGGCTGCCATTTTGCTCTTCTCTCGGCAAGCACTTCATCAGAAACATCGACATTCAATGTATTTTCAGGAATATTAATCTTGATAATATCACCCTCTTCAACAAGCGCAATATTGCCGCCAAGGGCTGCCTCCGGAGAAACATGACCGATGGAGGCACCTCTGGAGGCACCTGAGAAACGTCCGTCTGTGATCAGCGCCACACTGGAGCCCAGACCCATGCCTGCGATGGCAGATGTCGGATTCAGCATTTCCCTCATGCCAGGTCCGCCCTTTGGTCCCTCATAACGGATAACAACAACATCTCCCGGTACGATCTTACCACCCTTGATTGCTGCAATGGCATCCTCTTCACAGTCAAAGACACGTGCAGGTCCTTCATGTACCATCATCTCAGGAACAACTGCAGAACGTTTAACAACGCTGCCGTTCACTGCAAGATTACCCTTCAGTACAGCAATGCCGCCTGTCTGGCTGTATGGATTGTCAATTGGACGGATCACTTCAGGGTTCTTATTCTCACAGCCTTTGATATTCTCACCAACAGTCTTGCCTGTTGCAGTGATCAGGTCTGTATAAAGAAGTCCTTTCTTATTCAATTCGTTCATTACAGCGTAAACACCGCCTGCTTCATTGAGTTCTTCCATATATGTATGACCGGCCGGTGCCAGATGACACAGGTTCGGTGTCTTTGCGCTGAGTTCATTGGCAATATCAAGATTGATCTCAACACCTGCTTCATGAGCAATGGCTGGAAGATGAAGCATTGTATTGGTAGAACATCCCAGGGCCATATCCACTGTCAGTGCATTCATAAATGCCTTCTCTGTCAGGATATCTCTCGGACGGATATTCTTCTCAAGAAGTTCCATAACCTTCATACCCGCATGTTTTGCCAATTTAATACGTTCGGAATAAACAGCAGGGATTGTACCGTTGCCCTGAAGGCCCATGCCGATGGCTTCTGTCAGACAGTTCATACTATTGGCAGTATACATACCTGAACAGGAACCGCATGTCGGACATGCATGCTGCTCATAATCAAGAACATCTTCCTCGGACATCTTGCCGGCTGCATAGGAACCGACTGCCTCAAACATACTTGAAAGACTTGTCTTATGGCCTTTCACATGACCTGCCAGCATCGGACCGCCGCTGACAAATACTGTCGGCACATTCACTCTGGCAGCTGCCATCAGAAGTCCAGGTACATTCTTATCACAGTTAGGCACCATAACCAGTGCATCGAACTGATGGGCAATAGCCATCGCCTCTGTGGAATCTGCGATCAGGTCACGTGTTACCAGAGAATACTTCATACCGATATGCCCCATAGCGATACCATCACATACGGCAATTGCCGGGAAAACAACCGGTGTACCACCTGCCATGGCAACACCAAGCTTAACTGCGTTGACAATCTTATCCAGATTCATATGACCCGGTACAATTTCATTGTAGGAACTTACGATACCTACAAGTGGTTTCTTCATTTCTTCCTGAGTCATGCCCAGTGCATTAAACAAGGAACGATGCGGTGCCTGCTGCATACCGCTTTTTACATTATCACTCTTCATTCTATTAATTCCTTCCTGAAAAAATATCTATATGTATCTATCTCTATCCTTTTGTCACAAACTTCTGTATGTCTTCACATGAAACATAACTTCCTGTGTAAACCAAAAATTTACTGAATCTCTGCTGCGATAGCATCGCCCATTTCTTTGCAGCCAAGCTGTGTACAGCCTTCAGACATAATATCAACAGTTCTGAGTCCTTTCTTCAGAACAGCCTTAACTGCTGCTTCAATAGCATCTGCTTCCTTGTCAAGGTTTAATGAATATCTGAGCATCATGGCCGCTGAAAGAATAGTTGCGATCGGATTTGCCTGATTCGTTCCTGCAATATCCGGTGCAGAGCCATGACTTGGTTCATACAGACCAAGGCTTGTCTCGCTGAGGCTGGCGGATGACAGCATACCGATGGAACCTGTAATCTCACTTGCTTCATCAGAAAGAATGTCACCAAACATATTCTCTGTCAGAATAACATCAAACTGACCCGGATTCTTTACAAGCTGCATCGCACAGTTGTCAACCAGCATATGGGAGTATGTCACTTCCGGATAATCCTTCGCCACTTCTTCAACAACCTTTCTCCACAAACGTGAAGAATCAAGTACATTGGCTTTATCAACACTAATGACATTCTTGCGTCTCTTCATAGCAATCTCAAAACCTTTGATGGCAATCCTTCTGATCTCATTCTCATCATAAGTCAGTGAATCGTAAGCTTTCAGGACGCCATTCTCCTCAACCGTCTTTCTCTCACCGAAATAAAGACCGCCTGTCAGCTCACGCATGATCACCATATCAAATCCCTGATCTCCGATAATCTCATCCTTGATCGGGCATGCTGCCTTTAATTCATCATACAGATAAGCCGGACGAATATTGGCAAATAAACCAAGTGACTTACGAAGCTTCAGCAAACCGGCCTCCGGACGAAGGGATGGCTCCAGTTTGTACCATGGTGATGTGGTCGTATTGCCGCCGATAGAACCCATCAGTACAGAATCGCTTGCTTTGCACTGTGCAATGGCTTCATCTGTCAATGGTACACCGCAGGCATCAATGGACTCTCCACCCATCAGTACTCTTGTATAATCAAATGTATGACCATACTTCTCTCCAACCTGATTCAGTACCTTCACTGCCTCATCTACAATTTCAGGACCAATACCGTCACCTTTAATTAATGCAATCTTATAATTCATGATAATCTCCCTTTCCCGGACAAACGGCCTTGCATTTGCGTTAAAATCTATAATAAACCATTTTTTGGGGAATTTCAACTGTAATTACGTAAAAATTTACCTTGTTAACGTATAAAACTAAAAACACCAGGTAAAACTGGTGTCATTTGCCGTCCTTTTTCTGTTGAAATTCCAGTGTTGTTATTGTACCATAATTAGATGTATAATAGAAATATATATTACGAATATTGGTTATAAGTTACAGTTATAGGAGGAAAATCCATGGATACCAACCTTTCTTTATACCGCATTTTTTATACCGTTGCCCAATGCGGCTCCATCTCCGCTGCTGCCAGACAGCTCTACATTAGTCAGCCTGCCATCAGCAAATCCATCAGCAGTCTTGAAAACGAACTTCAGACACACCTCTTCGAACGTACCTCCCGTGGTGTTTCTCTGACAGAAGAAGGACTGCTGCTTTTTCATCATGTATCGGACGCTTTCCATTCTCTTGAAGCAGGAGAAGCAGAACTCTCCCGCTTTCGTGATATGGGACTTGGGCACCTTACCATCGGCGTCAGCACAACACTCTGCAGGTACCGTCTGCTGCCTTATCTGAAAACATTTATTGCGCAGTATCCGCATATCAGTATCAATATTTCCTGCCAGTCCACCAACCATACACTGGATATGCTCAGAGACGGATCTATTGATCTTGGTCTGGTGGCCAAACCGGAAGACACCGGACATATTTCCTTTGTTTCACAGGGAAGAATCGAGGATGTTTTCGTCTGTACGCCAAGCTATCTCAACAATCTTCAGATGCGTACACAGGTCTCCGGCCTGGATCTGCTCAATGCCGGCACACTGATGCTTCTTGACAAAGCCAATGCATCCCGGCAGTTTATTGATTATTTCCTTGAGGAAAATCACATTCATGCCTCCAATCTGATTGAGATCACAACAATGGACCTTCTGATTGAATTTGCCAGAACCGGTCTTGGCATTGCCTGTGTCATCAGAGATTTTATCGCTGACGACCTGAAAAGCGGCCTTCTCGTCGAAATTCCCACCCCGCAGACCATTCACCCGAGAGAAATTGGATTTGCCTGGAAAAGGGGCCGATCATCCCACCGTTTCCTCAATGCTTTCATTGATTTCGTTTCTTAATACTGAAAACAGCATTGTGAACTTTGCTTTCACAATGCTGTTTTTAACGGCTCATTTAGAATTTAACACCTGTTTTCTGTTGTCCGCCACTATTATTTTTCAGGATAGAAGCCCGATGGTGCTTCAGAGAGATTGATCATAATATTCTTCATCTGTGTATAATGTTCAAGAATAACTTTATGTGTCTCTCTGCCAATGCCGGACTGTTTATAGCCACCAAATGGCGCACCTGCCGGAATTGCATTGTAAGTATTCACCCACATTCTTCCTGTTTCAATCGCTCGTGATACACGGATTGCACGATTGATATCTCTTGTCCATACAGCGCCGCCAAGACCATATTCGCTGTCATTGGCCATGGCAATCACTTCATCCTCTGTCTTGAATTTGATGATGCATGCCACCGGTCCGAAAATTTCTTCCTGAGCTACACGCATATCATTTGTGACATTTGTAATCAATGTCGGTTTCATAAACGCACCATTCGCCAATTCACCTGCTGTACATCTCTCACCGCCGCAGGCTATGGTTGCGCCTTCTTCTTTTGCAACATCTATATAGGAAAGAATCTTCTTCAGCTGTCCTTCATTGATCTGTGAACCCATCTGTGTATCCTGTTCCCACGGAAGACCGACTTTAACCTGATTGAAAGCTTTTACTGCTGCTTCTACAAACTTGTCATAAATACCTTCCTGAACAAATACTCTTGAACCGGCACAGCATACCTGACCCTGATTGAACAGAATACCAAGCTGCAGGCCATCTAAAGCCATATCCCATTTACAATCATCAAAGAAAATATTAGCTGATTTGCCGCCAAGCTCCAACGTGGATGGAATCAGTTTCTCTGCCGCTGCCAATGCGACATCTCTGCCGACCTCTGTGGAACCTGTAAACGCCAGTTTTCTGAAGCCTTTATGTTTCAGCATTGAATTACCAACACCTGAACCCGAACCTGTAATAACATTAAAGACACCTGCCGGAAGAACATCCTGAATCAGTCTCGCGAATTCAAGAACGCTTAAGGATGTTGTGCTGGACGGTTTAAAAACGGTACAGCATCCACTTGCAAGAACAGGGGCCAGTTTCCATGCAGCCATCAGAAATGGGAAATTCCATGGTACAATCTGACCAACAACGCCAATCGGCTCTCTGAGAATCAGACTCATTGTATTTCCATCCAGCATAGAAGCTGTTCCCTCTTCGGCCAGAACGGCACCTGCAAAATATCTGAAGTGTTCAGCAGAATAAGGAATATCAATTGCCATTGTCTCACGGATTGGTTTACCATTATCCAATGTCTCTACCATTGCAAGATGCTCCGCATTCTCATCAATAATATCCGCAATTTTGTTCAGAATCTTTGCTCGCTCTGCCGGTGTTGTCTGTTTCCATGAATCCCATGCTTTCCAGGCACTGTCTACAGCAAGATCAAGATCTGCATCTGTCGCCTGCGCACATTCTGCCAGCAATTCGCCATTGGCTGGATTATAGCTCTTAAATGTCTTTCCGTCAGAGGCTGGCTGCCACTGACCATTAATAAATAAACCGTACCTTTCCTGTAATCCTGTCTTCATATATAATCCCCCTCAATCGTATAAAATATGACTTGATGCTCGAGCCATCAATCCCTTTGATGTCTCTATCTTAGCGCCAAATTGTTTGACCGTCAACAATAATTTATCATTTAACAGATTAGTTTTCAGACTTCGGTATTGATTTAACGTTATTTTTCGTTCATTTATTTGTTATTTCAGTATTTATTCACAAATATTTTTTTGATTTTGAGGCAGATTCACAAATAAAATTGCATTTATTTAAATGCAATTTATCTTTTAACAAACGGTTTACTTTCCATTTGGAAAGTATTTTTTTCAGCTGAAACGTTTACATTGTTAATTTATTTTCAGAAAAAACATGGTTTTGAACAAAAAAAGAAGCCACCCCTCTTTCGAGTGATGACCTCTCTCATCGTTATTCTCTTGAAAAACAGAAAAATTAGTTGTTGATCAGTTTGTCTTCGCCATTCCAGCTGTAAAGTTTTCTGATTTCTTCACCAACTTTTTCTGATGGATGCTCTGCAGCTTTCTTTCTCATTGCTTTGAAGTGTACCTGCTTGCCTGCATCAGACATATCCAGTAAGAAGTCTTTTGCAAAAGTACCATCCTGGATATCGGACAGAATCTGTTTCATTGCTTTCTTTGTATCTTCTGTAACGATCTTAGGACCTGTGATGTAATCACCGTACTCTGCTGTGTTGGAGATAGAGTATCTCATGCCGGCAAAACCTGACTGATAGATCAGGTCTACGATCAGTTTCATTTCATGGATACATTCGAAGTATGCATTTCTTGGGTCATAACCAGCTTCAACCAGTGTTTCGAAACCAGCCTGCATCAGTGCACAAACACCACCGCAAAGGACTGCCTGTTCGCCGAAAAGGTCAGTTTCTGTTTCGATTCTGAATGTTGTTTCCAGAACGCCTGCTCTTGCACCGCCGATACCAAGTGCATAAGCTAAAGCCAGTTCCTGAGCTTTGCCTGTTGCATCCTGTTCTACAGCGATCAGACAAGGTGTACCTTTACCTGCTACATACTCACTTCTTACTGTATGACCAGGTGCCTTAGGTGCGATCATTGTAACATCGACATCCTTAGGAGGTACGATTGTTCCGAAATGGATATTGAAACCATGAGCAAACATCAGCATGTTGCCTGCTTCCAGGTTTGGTTCGATCTCATCTTTGTAAAGTGCAGCCTGTTTCTCATCATTGATCAGAATCATGATGATATCAGCCTTCTTAGCTGCTTCTGCAGATGTATAAACTTCAAAACCTTCTGATTCAGCTTTAGCCCAGGACTTGCTGCCTTTGTAAAGACCAATGATGACATGGCATCCTGAATCCTTTAAATTCTTTGCATGAGCATGTCCCTGGCTGCCGTAACCGATAATGGCGATTGTCTTGCCCTCTAATAATGAGAGATTACAGTCCTGTTCATAAAAAATCTTAGCCATTGTTATGAAACCTCCTGATAGTATAAAAATAAATGTATTAATAATGGATAATAAATACCTATTATTCTGTTATCACTCCTGCCTGTTAAAAGCTCTTCGCCTTCAAAGGCACAACACACTCTGAACCGCGTTCCAGACCTGTCAGACCTGTACTGGCAACTTCAAGTATCTCATAGCCATCCAGCAGATTAATAAATGCATCCAGTTTCTCCTGTTTGCCTGTCAGCTCGATGATCATAGAATCCCTTGTCACATCTACCACTTTGCCGTGGAAAATGCTGCTGACTGCCATAATAGACTGACGGTTTTCCGGAAGTACCCGGATCTTCACAAGCATCAGTTCACGACAGACCGAATCTACTGCTGTCAAATCTGTCACATAGATCACATCTTCCAGCTTTCTGACCTGTTTCTCAATCTGTTCCAGTACCTGCTCATCACCATGAACAACTACTGTAATTCTGGAAAATCTTGGATCCAGTGTATCACATCCTGTAAAACTGTCCAGGTTGAAGCCTCGTCTGCTGAACATACCGGAAACACGACTGGTAACACCATAGTTATTCTCTACCAGCATTGTTAATATCTTCTTGCGTTCTTTCATGTTCAATTACATCCTTTCCCCGAAGCGACCTGCATGCATTCCCGGCAAACCTGCCTTCTTTCGGCATGACTGTCAACGCTTATTTTAACAATATGTCCTCTGTTTGTCAATAGATTTCACTGAATTGCAGTAATATTTTATCTGTTTAAAGTTAGAAAATCCTGTTTTAACTGCAAATTTTTTCTCAATACCAATATCATGTATACATTCCGTATATTCTCTCCAGCCATTGTCGTAAACTTTAAAATATGATACACTCCTATCAAAATATAAATTTTTAGGAGGAGTGTATCATGATTAAAAATATTGGTTTTATCGGTGCCGGTGTCATGGGCAAGTCCATGATCCGCAATCTGATGAAAAAAGGGTTTCAGGTAACGGTTTATTCAAGAACAAAGTCAAAAGCTGAAGACATTATCGCAGAAGGTGCCATCTGGCGTGATTCTGCCGCTGAGTGTGCCAAAGGCCAGGATGTCATCATCACCATTGTCGGTTTTCCAAAGGATGTAGAAGAAACTTATTTTGGAGAGAAGGGTATCATTGCCAATTCCAAAGACAATGCCATTCTCATTGATATGACCACTTCCAGCCCGAAACTGGCTGCTAAGATTTATGATGAAGCAAAAGCAGCAGGCAAAAGTGCTCTGGATGCTCCTGTTTCCGGCGGCGACTCCGGTGCCAAAGCCGGCACATTAAGCATTATGGTAGGCGGCGACAAAGATATCTTTGAGCAGGCCATGCCTGTTTTTGAAGCTATGGGCACCAATATTATTTATGAAGGTGCTGCCGGATGCGGACAGCATACCAAAATGGCCAACCAGATTGCCCTGACAGGCTGTATTGCAGGTGTATGCGAAGCCATTACTTACGCTGAGAAAACCGGTCTTGATATTCAGACAATGCTTGACAGCATCAGTGCCGGCGCTGCAGGCAGCTGGCAGATGAGCAATATGGCACCGCGTATGCTCAAAGGTGATTTTGACCCTGGATTTTTCATCAAACATTACATCAAAGATATGAATATTGCCACAGAAGAAGGCCGTGAAGCCGGTGCAGACCTCTCCATTTCAGAAGCGGTTCTTGCCATTTACAAAGACCTTGAAGCCAAAGGCCTCGGCGATCTGGGCACACAGGCGTTGCTGAAACATTATCTGGATGTATAACATTCACATATAGCATTCATATCGTCATTTGTACTTACATTCAGTCGGCCAGCCGGCTGGCTGTTTGACACAAAAAGCACGTATGCTCCGGATTTCTCTTATCTCTTATTAAGAAATCATCCGGAATCATACGTGCTTTTAGTCTGTTCGGAAATCACTTTCCTACAGTTCTCTATTCATATAAAATCTTTCTGAAAGTTTCATCGAAATCACAAATAATACGGATGCAATGACCGCCGCTGCTCCCATGTAAGTCGGATTTGCCATCAAAAAGCCCAGGGTCTCTTCATTCTGTACCGTATCTGAAACATTTACGCCAAAGGTCACAAAACCTACGCAGAAAATAATAACAACCGCTATATACATAATTCTGCCCTTTTCAGATCCAAATTTATAAATCATCGGCAGACAAATTGCTGAAAACAGATATCCTACCGCCCATATCAGGCAAAACACTCCAAATACCCATATCGGATCAAAATTGCCTCTGACTGCACCGGCCAGACTATGGGCTGCTGCAAGAAGAACTGACAATCCGCTGACCAGTATGCAGGATATGACATATTTTGAATCTACAACCTGTTTTCTTGTATATGGAAGTGTTTCACAATACTGCTGCCATTTACTCCGCTCATCATAGGACAACAACGTAACACAATTAATCCCGCACAGTACAGCCGGATAGGCCAGCATAAAAAGATTGCTCTGATCAACCAATGAACACGCACCAAACACTAGTACGATCAAGCCATAAAGCCGGCAATACTTTAATATCATATAATAATCCTTCAGCAAAAGTCCTTTCATTGCACACTCCCCCTTACCATCATCACAAATAACGCTTCAAGATCAACCGGTCCGGCCTCCATGCCTGTCGGCAGCGCATCTCGTCTGACAACAGCTTCCACGCCGTAAGGTGACTGACGTTTGCCGATCACCGCACATGCATCCAATTCATCCAACTGTGCCTTCGTACATCGAATCAAACCGTATAACTCGGATAGACGATCCTTTTCCTCGCAAAGTACAAGGCATCCCTGATGCATAAATGCAATATAGTCACAGATTTTCTCAAGATCACTGACAATATGAGACGAAACAAGCACTGCATGATCTTCATCTCTTGTAAAATCGTTCAGAAGATCAAGTACATCGTCTCTCACAACCGGATCCAACCCACTTGTGGCTTCATCCAGAATAAGCAGTTTCGGATGATGAGACATAGCAGCTGCAATGCCGATCTTCATCTTCATGCCCTTGGAATACTCACCAAATTTCTTCTGATCCGGAACTCCCAGTCTCACACAAAGCGCTTCAAAATAGTCTGAATCCCAGTTCTTAAAAGAGAGTGCCATAATGTGGCTCACCTGTTTACTATTCAGGCATTCAGGGAAGCCCACCTCATCCAGAACAACGCCTATCTCTTCCTTCAATGACTGCATCTCTGTCACATTATCTCTTCCTAATATGGAAATACTTCCGCCATCCCGGTGGATCATATTCAGAATCAGCTTGATAGTCGTACTCTTTCCTGCGCCATTCTCACCAACTAAGCCCATAATACAGCCGCCGGGCAATGTCAGATTCAGATGCTCCAGATTGAAATCCTTATAGCTTTTACTTAAATCCCTGATCTCTATTGCATTCATTTACTCATCCTCCTCCAGAATACGAAACATCTCAATGATATCCTCCAGACTCAATCCACATGGCATCGCCAGCTTTCGTATCTCCTGTATATAGCTCTCAATCTTCTTCAAATTCTCTTCACGCAGCAATTCCACATTCTTTGGTGCCACAAAACTGCCTTTGCCTGCAACTGTATAGATAAATCCTTCCTTCTCCAGTTCCTCATAGGCGCGCTTCGTTGTAATCACACTGATCCTCAGATCCTTCGCCAGACTCCTGATAGAAGGAAGAGACTCATCTTCCTGTAAGTCACCGCCGATGATCTGCGCCTTGATCTGTGAACAAATCTGATCATAAATCGGGGCACCGCTTTTATTATCTATAAAAATATTCACGCCCTTACCTCCTCACTTACTGTATATATACAGTATATACAGTAAGTTCAGTTTTGTCAACACTTATATTACTTCTCACACTTCATATTTACTCCTGATTAATAATTTCTCCGCATTTTAGAAATACTTCATTTAATCAACAACGACTTTTTACAGAATCTGCTTCCATGCCGATTTATAATAGTTGAACACCCGCAAAAAATAGATTATAATAAAAGGAGGATACACAATGACTACATTCTTTCAGGGAGGTGCTGCCATGCAGCTGTTTACAGAAAATGATCCTATTGATGAAGAGCCATTCACCATTGATGATATTTTTGCACTTCCAGATGGGCAGCGTGCAGAACTCATTGAAGGACAGATTTATGATATGGCCACGCCTGACCGCATCCATCAGGAAATCAGCTTTTCTATAGCCAGAGCAATTGCCGACCATATAGATGCAAAAAACGGAGGCTATGAAGTCTATCCCGCTCCTTTTGCTGTTATTATTCAGAACGATATCAAAAATTATGTAGAACCGGATATCAGCGTGATCTGTGATAAAAATAAGCTCAGTGACAGAGGATGTGAGGGTGCTCCTGATTGGATCATTGAAATCGTTTCACCTTCCAGCCGTAAAACAGATTACATCATTAAGAACACCGCCTACTCCCGCGCCGGAGTCCGTGAATATTGGATCGTAGATCCGGCCAAAGCATGCACAACCGTCTATGACTATGACAAAGATGCCGCCCCGACAATTATCCCATTTGACCAGCCTGTGCAATGCGGTATTTTCCCGGATTTATCCATAACAGTATCTGACTATCTCAAATAAAAAATGAAATCCCCGGCTTTTGTGTGTTTACGCAAAAAAATCTCTGCAAACAGGCTTATCGCCAAAGGTTTGCAGAGATTTTTTGTTAATGCAAGCACCATAAAAACCGGAACTCTTTATATCTCGATCTTTATTCTGTTTTATTTTCCTGCTTCGCCAGCTGTCTTCCCATATAGAGACCCACACCAATCTGCATCAACGACGTTGCAGCAGTCAGGAAGAAAACATATTCTGCACCGAACTTCTCCCAGATGACTCCCAGTACAGCTGAAACAGTGATGGCCAGAATGTGGTCAAGACTCAGACCAACCGACAGACTGGCTGTGACTTCCGACGGATCAATAGCCAATTTTCTCATCATGAAGGCATGTACCATATTAAACTGCTCCAGCAGAAAGGCCAGTATGTACAGGCAATAAACAAGGAAAACCCAGATACCGTGACTGCCGAGACCGCCTCTTTCAAGAGCACCCGCCGCTGCGCCAAGGGCTGCAATCACAACAAGCAGATATCCTCCCTCGAAGATCATCGTGTACTTCAAACCTTTTTCATCCAGCATTTTTCCGAGATACTTGCTGAAAAATGCACCGATAAAAGAGGTCAAAATTCCAAGCAGTGCCACAGTATCTGCACCTTTTCCCATCAATTCGATGATGATCCACGGTCCGAACACAAGCTTGATTCGCTTCTGACAGCCATAGGCAACCAGCGTCAGATAATACGGCATGTACTTCTTTCTCATGACGAACTTGCTCTTTGTCTTTGCCTGAATCTGCGTACTTGGCATAATTTTCTTCATGTAAACCAACAGTCCGGCTGCAATCAGCGATAAAATTGCTGCAATGACAAAAGGTTTCAAAATCTTATCCTCAAAACTGAAGAATCCCCAACGATAGCCTGCAAAAATAACAAAAGCAGTCACCATCGTACACATATTTGCTTTGCTTTTGAAATTACCCAGTGTCTTGCCTACTTCACCTTCTCTGGCCAGATCCATACTGATGGCATCGTTAAGAGGCATAAACAGATGCATACCCAAAGACTGGATAAACAGAAAAATCATCATCATGCCATAGGATGGACTAAATGCCCCCATCACTATCAGACCAACCATCACCAACACCTGGGAAACAGCCGCAATGCCGATATCACTGAATCCTGCCAGTGCTGAAATAATCAATGCACACAAAACCCCCGGCGATTCTCTCGGTATTTCAAGGAACCCTCTCTGGGCACTGTCCACATGATAGACCTCTTTAAAATAGTTGGAAAATGTTGACGAGCCAAGGCCTCCGGCAATAGCCGACAAACATACAACCAGCGTAAAAACAAAAACGGCTCTCTGAAGCTGTCTTTTCTTATTATTCTCTTCCATTATCCCTTATCTCCTCAGTCTATTCTTAATCCAGTAACTTTCTGACCATTGGCCCATCAAAAGTTACGCTCTGCTTATGATCCACTTCAATCTGATACAGGGCATTGGCCGCAATATGTTCTGCCGCCTGCTCCAGATCACGGATACCCGTTGTGTCTGCATAGCGTTCCACAATAGCATCCAATGCCTCATCTGCCACAATACATTCCTCCGGTTTCAGCTGCATCCTGCCAAGTACCTTCGGCAATGCAAATTTGGAGAAAATAATCTTCTTCTCTTCCGGCGTATAATCAGGAATGTCAATCACTGCAAAACGTGACATCAGCGGTGCACTGATCTGGCTCTTATCATTGGCTGTAGCAATCGGATAAACCCCCACCGTCGGCACCATACATTCTATGTAATTATCTGTAAATCCAAGATTATCCAAAAGGGTCAGCAATACATCAGATGGATTGCCGTTGCCCTTGCCGGAAGCAGCTTTGTCCAACTCATTGATGATAAAGACAAGATTGGATGCCCCCGCCATAGAAAAAGCTTCCAGAATGATGCCCGGTTTGGCATTGGCATAAATACGGGAGCTTCCAGTCAACTGCTCAGGGTCATTGATGGAACTCATGTCCAGGGTTGTCCAAGGCAGTTTCAGGATTCTTGCCACCGCATAGGCAATCTGAGACTTACCGGTACCTGCAGGTCCCACAAGCAAAAGGCCGTAGGCCGGTAATGTATGGGTTCTGTTGATCTGGATAATGGTCTCGATAATACGCTGTTTCACCCGCTCCATGCCATAAAGTTCCTCATCAAGGATTCTGCGGGCCTCCTTTGGATCAATGGCCTCGAAATAATTATTCTTCCACTGAATGTTCATCATAATGGACAGGGCACGCTGGGCATGTCTGCGCTCTTCCGGTGACACCTCATGAGATCTGGCAACCGCCAGATTTCTTCTGGCCCAAAGTCTGATATTGTCCGGAAGTGTCCTTCCCGCACAATTCATAAAGTCTGTAATGCTCTGCAGGCTGGTGAGCTTCATATCATCGCCCATTTCCTCCATCTCTTCATCCACCTGCTCCTCTGCCGGTGCATTGCTGGCCAGCAGTCGTTCAATCATAAACTGCAAAAAGCCGTCTTCCGCAGAAAGCTTTGTACCGCCGCCAAAACCGATCTCACGGATCTTGTAAACAGCATACCCCTCCGCTCTATTCTGTCCCGAAAGTCTGACATTGATATGATTCTCTCCGAGCCACTTCAGCAGACTGACGAATCTTGAATCAATCTTCAGAATATCTGCTGAAAATGTGCCGTCTTCCTCCTGAAATTCAAAGGAAGTCCGCTTCACAGGATTCGTAAACATACCACATGAGTGGTGCTGCCACTGACGCTTCGCATTGTCCAGGATCAGAATCGGCTTCTCCGGCGTGGCTGTCTCCTCATTCGATTGAAATGTTGTATACGTGCACTCCGGCTGCTTGCTGTCCTCCGGTGCTGCACTAAAATCAAAAACTGGCATTATTATCGCTCCTCTTCTTTGTATGCTCTAAAACACATTTATCTCCAAAAACATATAAACTCATTGTACCATATGATTGGCCGTGACTTCAATTGTTTCTGCATAATTATGCATTGTAATTCTAGGAAGCTAAAAAATCTATGAAATCATATTTTATTTCTTCAAAAAAAGCCAACCGACACTCCACGAATATCGGTTAGCTTAATTTTTACACTAACTTACACACCATACACCGCACTAGCGCCCAGCATATCTTCTATCCTCAACAGCTGATTATACTTCGCCACTCTGTCGCTTCGGCATGGTGCACCGGTTTTGATCTGGCCGGCATTGACACCCACTGCCAGATCTGCAATGAAACTATCCTCCGTTTCTCCGGAACGATGAGAAACGATCACCCTATAACCAGCCCTTTTTGCTGTCTCGATCGCTTCCATTGCTTCTGATACGGTGCCGATCTGATTGACCTTAATAAGAATAGCATTCGCAGCCCCCATCCGTATTCCCCGCTGCAATCTTGTACTATTCGTTACAAACAGGTCATCACCCACTAACTGAACTCGATCTCCCAGTTCCCTGGTCATATGCACCCAGCCTTCCCAGTCTTCTTCATCCAGACCGTCTTCAATAGAACGCAGCGGATACTTATCTGTCAGCTTCCTGTAATATTCAATCATCTCTTCTGCTGAACGCACAACCGGACTGCCCTTCAGCCGACCCTCACCTTCAAAAATATACTTGCCGGTCTCATCATTATAAAGCTCACTGGCCGCCGCATCCATGGCAAATGTGATATCTTCTCCCGGTTTATAACCGGCTTTTTCAACCGCTCTTACCAGATAATCCAAGGCTTCCTCTGCATTTTTCAAATTCGGTGCAAATCCGCCCTCATCACCGACAGCTGTCACATGGCCATCCTCCAACAGCAGCTTCCGCAAAACATGATATACCTCTGTTCCCATCCTTAAAGCTTCCCTAAAGCAGCATGCCCCAACCGGCATGATCATAAATTCCTGAAAATCCAGTGCCGAAGTTGTATGTGCACCCCCTTGTGTCAAGCTAATGACACAAAATTTTTGTAATTTGTCCATCATCACTTCAACTGCAGATTTTCTGCACCTGCTCTACATACTTCACCAGCTCATCAGCAAAATTCCATTCAATTTCTATTCGCTTATCATTATATACCTTGATACCACGAATAAAAGTTACTGCTATCTCTCTGGTTAATTGCTTATTTCCTTCGATCAGGTCTGTCAGGCACTGTCTGCCATCGGGCGGAAGTTCAAATAAACGTTCAGCCGCTTCACTCTGTTCTGTCTCCATTTGCGCTATCGCTAAGGTTTCTTTCTCAATTTGTTTATCCAGCTTGTCATTTTTTCTGGTGAACTCTTCTTCTGAGATTTCTTCCATTGCATATCGCATATATAGTTCAGTCTTCTGGTGCTTGTATCTGCTAATACTGTCTTTGGCATCCCGAATCTTTTTTGCAGCTCCATTCACTTTTGATTTTAATTCTGCTTTCTGTAATTCGAGTACCGGTTCAGCATCATCACTGATCTTTGCAAACAGCTTAATTGCCCTGAAAATCATCTCATTGAACTCGTCATCATATAAATTGTCTGTTACACAATCTTGATTTGCCGCATTAAATTTCCTTGGGCACTTAAAGTGCGGATTGCATCTGGTTACATGCTGTAGATTCTGACCGCATCCCCCACATTTTACCAATCCTTTCAGCGGATAATTATTATTGTGGGTTTTGCTCCTCTTTCTGGAATTTAATTCCAACTTTTCCTGTACAGCATCAAACACCTCTTTAGAAACAATCGCTTCATGCGTACCCTCAACCACAATCCAGTCTTCTTCTTTTGTTTTCAAATGCTTATTACTTCCTACCGAAGCAACTTTCCACTTGCCGCCAATCGTAGTTCCCGTATACGTTTCTGTCTTCAGTATCAGTCTTACAGTTACCGGATACCAGATATATTTTTCTGTTGTTTTCTTCACACCAGTTTTCAGAACTTCTCTTTTATATTGACCTGGACTCATAATTTTCTGCTCATTCAGGTAGCGTGCCAGCTGAGTAATATTCATTCCATCAAGATATTTCTGAAATATCATCTTCACAACAGGCGCTGTCTCCGGATTAATCACGAGGCTGGTCACATCTTCATCAGGCTTCAAATATCCATACGGTGCTCTCGCTCCCATATATTTTCCAGCTTTCTGACGCTGTATCAAAGTTCTTTTTACTTTAACGGAAGTATCAATGCTATGATGTTCGTTAATAATATTTCTGAAACCAACATCAATTCCCGGCATACCAGATTCATATTTCATACTATCAACATTATCATTGATCGCTATGAATCTCACATTCATAAATGGAAAAATTTGTTCCAGATATGTGTCAACCTCTATATGATTCCTGCCGAATCGAGAAAGGTCTTTCACTATAATTGTGCTGACTTTTCCATCTCTTACTAATTCCATCATACTTTGAAATCCTGGGCGATTGAAAGCTGACGTTAGATAACGATACTTTTGAAAACACTGGAAAATCAAGGTTTTTCGAGCGACGGACAAGCAGGGTATTGTACTAAAAACTGAATACGACGCAGAAGCGGCGTTTCTCACTC
>Ga0129310_1001733_pt1 | contig 18097 bp, 17 predicted proteins | sample Go1ome_2_FD_94433 | JGI IMG/M metagenome (GOLD analysis project Ga0129310, IMG submission 94433) | Western lowland gorrila individual fecal microbial communities from Wisconsin, USA - Go1022A metagenome | ecosystem: Host-associated > Mammals > Digestive system > Large intestine > Fecal | place...
AGCATTACGGAACGGAGTTGATTGAGATGTTATTCAAAGAATTGACACGCGAAGAAGATCTCGAAATCTCGAGACTGGACGGCTACGACGCCGGCGTAAAAGACGGCGAGAAATCCGGTTTCACCAAGGGCGAGAAATCCGGTTTCACCAAGGGCGAGAAATCCGGTTTCACCAAGGGCGAGAAATCCGGCTTCACCAAGGGCGAGAAATCCGGTGAACGCAAGGCTGCATTTGATATTGCTAAAGGCATGCAGAAAGAACATATCGCCGCAGATGTCATTGCAAAAATAACGGGGCTTACGCTTGCGGAGATTGAGAAATTGTAAAGCTGTAAGAAACAGAAATACGAAGCAAGACCTAAATTAAAACACGAATTAAAACATGACGGGCGGCCCATCGGCCGCCTTTTACAGGGGTAATTGGATGAAAATGAACAAGCAAAAGACACAGCATAGATGGAGAAAAGCTGCAGCAGGGCTGCTGGTTCTGCTGCTTTCGTTTGGTATGACGTGCAGCGCCTTTGCCGCGACTGCGGCGGACGCGGGAGCATTGCGGAAGAGCGCTGCCGCAGGTGTGCAGATGGTGGGCGCAGGGACGCAGGACGATGCTGCGCAGGCGGACAGCACGCCGCGCAGGATGGAGAACTGTGTTGTCAAGTTGGATCGCTATTTGGCAGTTTGCAGCGGACAGGCACAGACACCGAAGGTGCTTGCGGTCACTTATACCTATACCCGGGAAGTCAGTAAGCCGAAGCCAGGTGTAAACCGGGAGGAATCGGTGCAGACAAAGACGGAGGAATCTCAGGCAAAGGTGGAAACGCAGACAAAGACGGAGAAACCTCAAGCAAAGGTGGAAGGGCAGACAAAGGCGGAGAAGTCTCAGGCAACATCGGAGGAGTCTTGGTCAAAGCCAAAGGCAAGTGAGGAACAATCAGGCAGCGCTGCTACGGAGAATTCTCTTGGCACAAAGAAGCGTAACGCCGGCGCGGTGGACGCGTCTGCGGCCGCGCAGAGCAAAACCGTAGACGAGGGAAACGCTACCGACATGCCGGCAGGGGAGGAAGACGATGAAGAAGAGGCGGAATCACCGGAGATAGAAACTATTACCGAAACGCTCGCGCCGGAGGAATACACAGTCAAGTATTTGGACGCGGACGGCAAGGAGATACAGGAATGTGCCGAGATTGGTGAGTATACGGTCGTGGTTACCGGCAAGGGACGCTATACCGGCACTGCGACAGCGGCTTATACCATTCTTGGCAAACCGCAAAAAATGACCACATCTAAGATGAGATACCGTATGATACGCAGTGACAAGCCGCTGCAGCTTTCGGCGCGCGCGGACGGAGACGGTACAGGCATCACCTGGGAAAGCCGTAACGAAGGTGTCGCGACAGTCTCGGAGAACGGCCTCGTTACGCCGCAGGGGCTTGGACGCGTGTATATTTACGCGAAGACGACGGGCAATCGCGTCTCGCAGCCTGCCAAGCTACGCTTTACGGTCGAGATTTGTCCGGAAAGAACGACACGCCTTTCTGTAAGACGCAGCGGCGATGAATCCGCAGATATCAGCTGGAATCCGGTCAGCGGTGCGGACCAATATGAACTGCGCTACGCGACCGAAGCAGATTTCGCAAAGAAACAATATCAGAGCCTGGCAGTCAACAAAAATACCCTTTTCACAGAACTTACGTCTCTGCGAAAAGGGCAGGCTTATCTCATCCAGCTGCGTGCTGTCAGTGAACATGAGGATGGCCGCGGCAACACATATCGCCTATACGGCGCATGGTCTCCTGTGAAGAAGATTACCGCCGCGCGCCGGTCAATACAGATGTCCGACCACCTCATGAATGTGCTCAAAGTGCGCGCGCATTTCCTTCGCTAGGGAGACGGGTGTTTTCACGAAGAAGCCGTCGTTATAGCGATTGTCTTCGGGCATCAGGACGAAAGACTCGTTTTCATAGAAATCGAGCATGTAGCAAGGATAATACCTTTGACTTTTGAGCGATACCTTGCCATTTTCGTCACGCTGCAGGGTCAGAGAAAGAATGATGGTCTCCTTGGTGTTGTGATCTGCCATGCCGGAAACAAAATTTCCCATGGAGTAGAGCACCGGATAGACGGTGTCATCTACCTTGACCTTGCCGAAGGGCTGCAGGACATGCGGGTGCGAGTTAATGATATAATCCACACCGGCTCCGGCGAGCATTTTGGTGTAGCGCCGCTGCCTTGCGGCAGGTACCTGCGAGTATTCGGTGCCGCAGTGATTGTAGGCGATGATGTACTCCGCGCCGGCCTTTTTGAGCGCTTTGACATCTGCCTTAATAGCTTCCTCAGAAGCGCGGTTGAGCATGTAGCCTGCTTTGCCGCCTGTGAGGAATTGTTCTTTTTTGTTAAAATACGTTGCGTACGCGAGAATGCCGACCTTGATGTCATCAGCTTTGGCGAGTACGTAACGTTTTTCTTTTTCGGTTCGGAATGAGCCGGTATGCGCAAATCCATGCGCGTCAAGTGCGTCCAAAGTCTCCTGAATTCCTGTTTCTCCGCCGTCACAAACATGGTTGTTTGCGGTAATCAGAACGTCGAAGCCGGCATAGCTCAGTGCATCCAAAAAGCTGTCCGGCGCGTTGAGATACGGCCTTGTCTGCACATAGTTGATGTCTTTGGACAGCGGCAGGCTTTTGCTTACCAATGTTTCTAAATTGCCGACAACCAGATCCGCCCGCGCGAAGATTTTTTTGACATAACGGAAAGTCGGTGTGAAGTCATACGTCTCTCCGTCATAAGCGGCCTGCTGCTGCGTCGGATGGCACATCAAATCTCCTGTCAGCATGATGGTAGCCTTTGCTGCTGCTGTTTTCGCTGTGGCGGCGGGCTGCTGTGCCGATGCGGTCCGGGCGCCGGACAGGCCGGCGGGCAGGACGAGTGCGGCCATTAAGGCGACGGTAAGCGCCGCATGCAGGAATTTATGCTGATTGCGTGTCAGTGATACCTTCTTTAAGTGCAATGTGATTCCCTCCAGTATTTTTCTTCGTTTTCTCTATCTCTATCTCAATATCCATAACCCCATGGATGTTCTTACATACCCGTTTATTTTATCATATTTTTTGCGGAAAGTCACAAAAAACTCACGATTGCCACCGCCTTTTCACAAAAAAATCAGTTTGGGATGTGAAATCCGATGAAATAGGTGGTATAATAGTCTTTAGCATACGGCAATGCTGTGAGGCAAGGTTCGCGGAAACACGTGCGACGTATCGGAATTGCCGGATACCATGCGTGACGAGGCACATTCCCCACACGACAAGCGGGTCCGGAAACGCTGCGATCTGCGGACGGAGTGGAAACAAACGCGAACACGCGAAATGACAAAGGAGGATCCTATGCACGAGGTAAAAAAACCAAAGAAAAATCTGGCCTATTACTACTTGATCGTATTACTTGCGCTCATGCTTTTTAACGCCTTCGCGATGCCGTATATCGCGGAGCAGCAGGTCGAGGAGGTAGATTACGGCACCTTCATGTCCATGACCGAAAAGGGCAAGATCGGGCAGGTTGAAATCCAGAGCAACCAGATTATTTTTACGAATAAAGACAACAGCAAAATTTACAAGACGGGGCTGATGGACGACCCCGACCGTACCGAGAGACTGTATGAGTCCGGCGCGAAGTTTTCAAGTCAGATTGTGCAGCAGATGTCGCCGCTTGCGAATATCCTGCTGACGTGGATTCTGCCAATCGTGATTTTTGTGGCACTCGGACAGTATCTGTCAAAAAAAATGATGGGCGGCAAGGACGGCAACTCGATGATCTTTGGCATGGGAAAATCCAACGCCAAAATCTATATCAAATCGTCGGACGGCATTAAGTTTTCGGATGTCGCAGGCGAAGATGAAGCCAAGGAGAATCTGACGGAAATCGTCGAGTATCTGCATAATCCGGATCGCTACAAAGAGATCGGTGCATCGATGCCGAAGGGCATCTTGCTCGTCGGCCCTCCGGGAACCGGCAAGACCTTGCTCGCTAAGGCAGTCGCGGGCGAATCAAATGTTCCGTTCTTTTCCATGTCCGGCTCGGAATTTGTTGAAATGTTCGTCGGTATGGGTGCGTCCAAGGTGCGCGACCTGTTCAAGCAGGCCAAGGAAAAAGCACCATGCATCGTGTTTATCGATGAAATCGACGCGATCGGCAAGAAACGTGACGGACAGTTTGCCGGCAATGATGAACGGGAGCAGACGCTCAATCAACTGCTGACCGAAATGGACGGCTTCGAGGGCAATAACGGGGTTATCATTCTGGCGGCGACCAACCGTCCGGAATCGCTCGACCCCGCGCTGACGAGACCGGGACGGTTTGACCGTCGAGTTCCGGTAGAACTGCCGGATCTCAAAGGAAGGGAAGATATCCTCAAGGTACACGCAAAAAAAGTCAAGACAGATGGACACATCGATTACCTGAAGGTCGCGCGTATGGCCTCCGGCGCTTCCGGCGCGGAGCTTGCCAACATCATCAATGAAGCTGCGCTGCGCGCGGTCAGAGATCATCGGGAAGCGGTTTCGCAGGAAGATCTTGAGGAAAGCATCGAGGTGGTTATCGCGGGTTATCAGAAGAAGAACGCGATTCTCACCGATTCCGAGAAGTGGACCGTCGCCTATCACGAGGTGGGACACGCGCTAGTCGCGGCGAAACAGACCAATTCCGCGCCGGTACAGAAGATTACGATTATTCCGCGTACCTCCGGCGCGCTGGGCTATACCATGCAGGTGGAGGAAGGAAACCACTATCTGATGACAAAGGAAGAGTTAGAGAACAAGATCGCGACGCTGACCGGCGGCCGCGCCGCCGAGGAAGTACAGTTCGGCAGCATCTCAACGGGAGCTTCCAACGATATCGAGCAGGCAACCAAGCTGGCGCGTGCGATGATTACACGTTACGGTATGGATGAAGATTTCGATATGGTCGCGATGGAAACCGTCACCAACCAATATCTGGGCGGTGATACCACCTTGTCTTGCTCCGCCGAAACGCAGGCGAAGATCGACCGCAAGGTTTCCGAGCTGGTACGCGGGCAGCACCAAAAAGCAAAGGAAATCCTGCTTGCGAATCGCGAAAAGCTTGACGAAATTGCGAAACACCTTTATGAGACAGAAACCATTACCGGCGAGGAATTTATGGAAATCCTGAACGGCGAAAAAAAGCCGGAAACACCGGTAACACCATAAAAACGCAGGACGAAAACGATTTTTCTGCCTGTACGTAAGTTAAAAAGAAAAAACTGTATCTACAAAACAAAAATAATCCTTATCTTGTCGGATAGAATGAAAACTGTATATATTAAAATAAATAAAACTATCTATTTTCATATATATAGATTTGCGGTATGATAGTAGCATCAACCAAAAGGATAAGGAGAATAAACGATGAGTACACAAAGAGAAGCAGCAATTTCAACGCAGGACAAGACAAAGGAGCTAGTCATTGACGCGCTTTTTATCGCGCTGACGTTCGCGGCGACGATGTTTATCAATATCAGACTTCCGCTGATGGGAAACGGCGGCTTGATTCACCTTGGCAATGTGCCGATGTTCTTAGGCGCCTTTGTTTTCGGTAAACGCACCGGTGCGCTGGCAGGCGGCATCGGCATGGGCCTGTTCGATCTGATTTCAGGCTGGACGGCATGGGCGCCGTTTACATTGGTTATCGTAGGCTTGATGGGCTATGTTGCGGGACTGATTTCCGAAAAACTGAAGGTACGCCCTATCATCGCCAATACTGTCGCGGTCATCGCGGCGCTCATCATTAAAATTGCGGGATACTATCTTGCCGAGGGCATCCTCTTCGGGAACTGGGTCGCTCCGCTCGGCTCGATTCCGGGAAACATCATTCAGGTCGCAACGGCGGGCGTAATCGTAATTCCGTTCGCGGGCAAGCTGAAGCAAATCGCGGTGAGATACTAAAGCTGCAAAAGGAGGAAACGGTTATGTATAAGATTATGACAGCGGGACCGACACAGGTTCGCGAAAATGTCAGAAGAGCAAGAAGCTTTGTGACGACCAATCCGGATCTGGATGAAGCATTCTTTGATTTTTACAAAGAGACTTGCGATCACCTCCAAACCCTGCTGCACGCTTCAGGCAGCGCGTACATTTTGGGCGGAGAAGGCATTTTGGGTCTGGAAGCAGCCTGCGCGAGCCTGACAGAGGCGGGAGATCGGGTTTTGGTACTCGATAACGGCATCTTCGGCAAGGGGTTCGCGGATTTTGTCAGCATGTACGGTGGAGAGCCTGTTCTGTTCACCTCTGACTACCACAATCCGATCGATGTGGAGGCGCTGCGCGCTTTTCTCGAAAAAGATTCTGACTTTAAGTACGCGACGGTCGTTCACTGTGATACGCCGAGCGGTGTGCTCAACGATATTTCCAGGATTTGTCCGCTGCTTGCGGAGTACGGCATTTTGAATGTGGTAGACTCGGTAGCAGGTATGTTCGGCGAGGCTGTAGATTTTGACGCGAGCTGTATCGATATTCTTTGCGGCGGCTCTCAAAAGGCACTTTCCGCGCCGCCGGGTCTGACGATGGTATGGGTCAGCGAAAAAGCGAAGCAAGTGATGCAAAACCGCAAAACGCCGGTGGCAGCGTTTTACGCGAACCTGCTCAATTTCCTGTCGTACTATGAGGACAAGTGTTTCCCATATACCATGCCGATCAGCGATATCGTAGGGCTGCGCGCGGCGGTGGACAATGTGCTCGCGGATACGGAAATTTACGCGCGCCATGCCAAAATCGCGGCGGCGACGAGAGAGGCGCTCACGAAGGCAGGTCTGCACCTGTATCTGCAATCCGGTTACTCCAATACGGTTACGGTCATCGAGGTTCCGGAAGGTTTGACGGACCAGGCAATCCTTTCGACGATGAGAGACAAATACAATGTGATGATTTCGGGCTGCTTCGATGTCCTGGCCGGCAAGGTCATCCGCATCGGACACATGGGCGAAAACGCGAACGAGGCGGATTTGTGCATGACGCTCGCCGCGATGGATAAGACGTTCGCGGATCTTGGATATCCGCTGCAGTGCAGCATGAAAGAGGTATTTCTCAAAAGTCTCGCTTAAGAGTTTTCGAGACGAAAATATGATTGACAAAAATCCCATAGAACTTATGGGATTTTTTGTTATTATGTAGGAATATCGCTGTGTGATATTTTTGAAATCACTACAAAAGCACCTTGCGAAGTGCCTGCGCATCCATGGCAGGTATGCACGCGCAGGAATCTCTGCTCTCGCCAGGCGCTTTTTTGCTGCCGGAACGCGAAATCTTAAGATTTCTTGCGAAAATCTGACAATTCACGCTAAAATATTGCAAAAACTTTGACAAACAAGTATAATAAAAGATACGCGAAACAAAAGGGGAATCGTATGGACAAAGCAAGCAAAAGGGAAAGCACAATTTCAAATCAGATGCGACAGGGAATCGCAAAGATCATACCGCCCTACGCGGTCATTCCTTTGCTTTCCTGTCTGGCATGGAACTGCGTCGTTTATTGGGGCACACAGGTTCTATGCGCGAACCGACCACATTATGATTTCAGTACGCCCTTTGATCTGGCGCTGCCGTTCCAATCCTGGTGGATTTTGATTTATGTATCCAGCTTTGTATTCTGGCCGCTGTGCTATGTGATGACCGCAAAATATAACAGCAAGGAATTTTTGTTTCGTTTCGTAACGGCAGATTTGCTGTCAAGAACCATCTGCGGAATCTTTTTTATCGTGCTGCCGACCACCAACGCGCGGCCGCAGTTTGAAATCGATGGCTTCTGTGACGCCTTGCTTGCGTTGATTTACCATGTGGATATGCCGTATGATCTTTTCCCGTCTATTCACTGTCTGGTGAGCCTGATGTGCTGGCTGGGAATTTACCGATGCCATGAGGTGAGGTTTGAGGTCAAGGCAGCGGTGCTTGCTTACGCGCTGCTGATTTGCGCCTCCACGCAGTTTACAAAGCAGCATTATATTGTGGACGTGGCAGGCGGACTGTTGACGGCACTGCTCGCGTTCGCTTTGGGCATGCGCACGAACTGGTACCGCCCTGTGCAGCGCATGTTTGAGCGTGTCAATCAAAGGGTATGGCGCGATATGGGAGAAACGCATGAAAGATAAGAAAAAAATCATTTTTAACGCTGTTTTTCTGATTCTGTGCTTTAGTCTGACTTTGTTTTATGTATTCAAAGGTGAGGATTTTAAGGCGGTACTCAGATTTATCAGACGCGCGGGCGGCGCTGTTTGGCTGATCGGCCTCCTGCTTGTGACGGCGTTCATCCTGTGCGAATCGCTCATCATCTACTATCTGATGAAAAATCTGAAGCAGAAACCGAAGCTGACGCATTGCTGCCTGTATTCTTTTGTGGGGTTTTTCTTCAGCCTCGTTACGCCGACGGCATCCGGAGGACAGCCGATGCAGCTTGTCTTTATGGGCAGGGATAAGCTCCCCGTTCACATTTCGTCTATGATCTTGCTGTTGATTACAATTGCCTACAAGACCGTTTTGGTGATGATCGGCGCGCTGCTGCTGCTTCTCAGACCGCGGCGGCTGATGCATCTTTTGAGACCGGCGCTGTTTTGGGTGAAGCTGGGGATGCTGCTGAATGTGCTCTGTGTGAGCTTCATGGCCGCGCTGGTATTCTGTCCGCTTTTTACCCAAAAACTGGTACTGCGGATGATGGAATGGTTCTCACCGCTTTTTCCGCGCGAAAGATGGAACGCGATGAAGGGAAAGGCCGCGGCCTATATGGACGAATATCGGGAAGCCTCCGCGTATATTAAAAAGAACAGACGAATCACCGCGCATGTTTTTTTGATTACCTTCGCGCAGCGCTGTCTGCTCTTTGCGGTCACCTATTTGGTCTTTGTCAGCTTCGGTGTCCGCGGCATCGGCATGGCGGAAACGATCACCCTGCAGGGCACGATCTCCCTGGCCGCGGATATGCTGCCGCTGCCGGGCGGTATGGGAATCAGCGAGCATTTGTTTGAAAGAATCTTTACGCCCGTATGCGGCGTGAAACTCATCACACCAATCATGGTCGTGTCCAGAGGTCTGAGCTTTTATGCCCAGCTTCTCATCAGCGCGGTGTTTACGGCAATCGCATATTTGGTGATATTCGGAAAGGAAAACCATAAACATGATAGGATTTTATAACTATACGGTAATTTTGACTTATATGAGTCTGGTGTCTTCCATCATCGGCATGACGCTGGCGCACGCGGGAAAATTCGGGGCAGCGGTCTTCTGTCTGGCGCTTTCGGGCTTCTTTGACATGTTCGACGGTAAGGTTGCCCGCAGGAAAACAGACCGTACAGACGATGAAAAGCTGTTCGGCATTCAGCTTGACTCTCTCTGCGATGTGGTCGCGTTCGGCGCGTTTCCGGCATTCCTGTGCTACTGTATGGGCGTGACGGGCAGAATCGGATTTTTAGCCATCGCGTTTTACAGCATCAGCGGTGTCATTCGTCTGGCATATTTCAATGTGCTGGAGACAAATCATTTTTTCTCTGAAGAGGAAGAATACGAAAAAGTATATTATGGTCTGCCGATCACTTCCATCGCGATCATTTTGCCGATCTTGTTCGTCATCCACATGATTGTGGGGGCACAGATCTTCAGTCTTGTTCTGACAATCATGCTGTTTACGGTCGGCATGCTGTTCATCGCGAATTTCAAGCTTCGTAAGCCGAGCAACAAGGTGCTGCTTTTGATTTGCCTTCTGGTGGCGGCAGCGCTGATTTTTTCCTTCGTGCAGGGCGGGGGCATGCAGTGGCACGCGGTCCTGTTTACGACCTAGCGAGGGTGGCTTGCCTATGGATTGCAGAGATCGAGCAGGACGCCGCGTCGAGGGCGGAGAAGGACAGGATCGTTTCCTGCGCAGACTGTACGGAACCCGCGGCGGCAGAGTTTGTGTTAAGCTTTTGATTCAGCCCTGGGTTTCCAAACTCGGCGGACGGGTCTTAAACAGCAGACTTTCACGCGTGGGGATTCCGCGTTTCATTGAAAAAAACAAGATTGACATGAGCCAGTATGAGGAAAGAAGCTTCCGTTCATACAATGACTTTTTTATGCGCAGGATCAAGCCGGAGATGCGGCCGGTGAGCATGGAAGCGACGCGTTTGATTTCGCCATGCGACAGCAGACTGACGGTGCATGAAATCACCGAAAGTTCGTGTTTTGCTATCAAAGGAACTATGTATACCATGGAAAGCCTTTTGCGAGATAAGGCGCTCGCGCGTGTCTATGACGGCGGCACGCTGCTGCTCTTTCGCTTGACGGTGGACGATTATCACCGCTATTGCTATGTGGACAGCGGTCAAAAATCCAAAAATCACTGGCTGCCCGGTGTTTATCATACGGTCAATCCGGCGGCAGCGGAGGTTTATCCGATTTATAAGGAAAATACGCGCTGCTACAGCTTCATTGATTCAGAGAATTTTGGGAGAATCATGCAGATGGAGGTCGGCGCGCTGATGGTCGGCAAAATCATCAATTACGAGGAAGCCGCGCAGGTCGCGCGCGGCGATGAGAAAGGACGCTTTGAATTCGGCGGCTCTACAATTGTGGTCGCGCTGCCAAAGGGGAGCTGCGTGATCGACGCCGATATCTTGGAAAACAGCTGTGCCGGTATGGAAACGAAGGTGAAATACGGCGAGGCCATCGGGCAAAAAAAAGCCTGTTGCGGGGATCATACACCTGCGTGAAGCGATAAAACGGAACTTGAAATTTAACAGCCGCCGCGCTTTGCGCGGCGGTCTTGCTTTGCATGGAATGGGAGAACTGCCACCGGAAACGTGTCTGACAAAAAATCTAAAAAGTTTTTAAAAGATGAAACTTTTTGACGGGCTGTGGGATATATGATATATGAAGTGAAATGCATTTCGAAGGGGAGGTACGCGAGTCTTGAAAGGCGCGGTATTCGAGGCGGTTGCGGAGCGATATGCGGATCGCATTTACGCAATCGCGCTGAACTATTTCAAAAATCCATACGACGCAGATGACATCGTGCAGGAGGTATTGCTCAAGCTCTACCGAAGTGATACCAAATTTGAGAGCGAGGCGCATCTCAAGCACTGGCTGCTGCGCGTGGCTGTCAACCAATGCAAGAAGATCTCGCTTTCGGCGTGGCGGCGGCGGAATATCTCGCTGGAGGGTTATCTTGCGGGTCTGCAGACGGAGCCGGGCGCGGAGTACGCGAATGACGCGGCACAGGCAGCGGAGGAGGCAGAGCGCCGCAATGAGATCCTGCGGGCGATCTTAAAGCTACCGAAAAAATATCGTCTCATTATACACCTCTATTATTATGAGGATTATGACACGAAGGAGATCGCGGGGATTTTGAGGATGAACGAGGCGACGGTGCGGACCAGACTGGCGCGCGGTCGCAAAATTTTGAAGGAGGTCTTTTCGGATGTATGACACAGAGCAAAACGAACAAAACAGACGCAGAGAACAAAGTCTGTACCGCGCGGCGTTTGCGGGGGTGCATGCCTCCGAAAGCTTGAAAAGGGAGGATTTTTATATGAAACATAATAAACCGGCAAGGGTGCGGGTCGGACGTCTGGCGTTCACCTGCATGCTGCTTGCAGCACTTTTGTGCATGATGTCGATGATGGCCTACGCGGCGACTGACGGAGAAACGGCGAACCCTGTGACTGCGGTCAGGATCTATATCGACGGGCAGGAGGCGACCGGGCAGCTCACGAAGCAGGCGGATGGTTCTTATCAGCTGCAATCTGGTGAGGAAGCGGACAGCGCGCAGGTGGAGATCGAATTGGCGCCGGATGAGGCGTGGCCGGAGGACTGCACAGAGGGCGGTTTGGAGTTCCGGATCGAGACGGAAACGGAGGGAGAATCGCAAGACGAGGGCGTAGACAGAACTTAGAACTTATGATATAATTACTAAAAGAGAAGAAAGAGGGAGGACTGCGAAATGAAAAAGAGTATGTCACTTGCGCTAATATTTATTTCTGGATTTTTGCTGTATTTCATTCTTTCGACCTTATACCACTATCTTGCATAGGTTCTGCGCCGGATATCGGGACGAAACAAAGCACATGGGTTTGACCCTGTGCCCGGATGTTGGTGCGGCGCAAATCAAAATGATTTTTCAGAGGACTTCGGTCCTCTTTTTTTGTTTATTCCGGAAATATCGCATAGCGATATTTCCGGCATCACGACAAAAGGACCTTACGAAGCGGCGCTCATGGGTGAGCGCCATATGCGCATAGAAATCTGCATTTCGTTATGCGCACTTTTGTCCTTATGGTGTGTCCAATAAAGCTGAACCACACTTGTCGGTGTAAGTCCGGTCACAGTAATCGCCAGTGAGCTGTGTAGTTAAACTCGGTGCGTTGTAGTAATACAAGGTGCTAAGCGAGTGGATAAAGTAACGCCGGGCACGACAGCGAGAAACGGTGGAGAGAACGGTGCCTGCAGGTAAGAAAAACAGAAAAAGAAAAATATTTTTGCGATAAGGCTTGACAGCGCACGCAAAAAGTGATATTGTCTTAGGTGCTTAGGACAATATGCAAAACAAAAAGAGAAGACAAACATGTGGCGCGTAAGGATAAAAGCCGCGTGGCGCAGCGCGAAGGGCAGGCAGAGCAGGAAGCTTGCCCGCGCAGTGCGAATGAAAGCTGACAAGGCGGGCAAGTCGCGCGAAGCCGCATGCAGGACGTGCAAGGAGTGAAAAAGCAAACAAGGGGGTGAGAACATGGATTGGGATCTGGACGACAGCAGATCGATCTATCCGCAGCTGAAGGAATTGATCAAGCGCGGCATCATCACAGGGGAGTACGCGCCGGGGAGCGCGTTTCCGACGGTACGGGAGCTGGCGAGCGACGCGGGAGTCAATCGCAATACCATGCAACGCGCGATGGCGGAGTTGGAAAACGAAGGGCTTCTGATCACCAATCGGACGGCAGGCCGTACGGTAACGACTGATTTGCCGCTGATTGAGCAGATGCGTCGGGAACTGGCTGAGAAGCAGGTGGATACCTTCTTGCAGGAGATGGCATCTCTGGGATACTCTCTGCAAGGGGCATTGGCAGAAGTCGCGGCGCGGATAGGGGCGGCGGCGCGCGCGAGCAGTGAGACGCGCAGCGGCAGTACAGTGTCTGCAAGCGACGGGAGCAGCGCAGATTGTGGAGACGATATGTGTCATACAGACGATGCTGATACTGCAAGCACTGCAGATGCTGTGGGCGCTGCAGAAGCAGCGGACGCTTCGGATGACGCAGAGGGTAAAAACGAGGAAACGAAAGGGGATTATGACATATGAAATCGGAAATTTTAGTACAATGTGAACATCTGACCAAGATCTTTCCGGGGAAGAAGGCGCTGGACGATGTGAATCTCAAGATCGGCAGGGGCAAGGTAGTCGGGCTGCTCGGACCAAACGGCTCCGGCAAGACAACCCTGATCAAGATCTTGAATGGGCTGCTGCAGCCGAACTTCGGAAGCGTGATGATCGACGCGACACCGATCGGAACCTACACCAAGTCGCAGGTCAGCTATCTGCCGGACAAAAACTATTTTGCCGACTGGATGACGGTCAAGGACATCTTTGACCTGTTCAGTGACTTTTACGCGGACTTTGACAGGCAGAAAGCGCTTCGCATGTGTGATTCGCTGGGCATTGGAGAGGGCGACCGCATCAAGAGTATGTCCAAGGGCACCAAGGAAAAGGTGCAGCTCATTTTGGTGATGAGCCGCAACGCCCAGCTGTATCTTTTGGATGAGCCGATCGCGGGGGTCGATCCGGCAGCCAGAGATTATATCATGGGTACGATCATCAACAATTACGCAGATAACGCGACAGTCGTCATCTCGACGCATCTGATCGCAGACATCGAGAGAGTGCTGGACGAGGTGATTTTCTTAAAAGACGGGAGGATCGTCAGACATGAGACGGTTGATGAGCTGAAGGCGCAGGAAGGAAAATCCGTAGATGAGGTATTTCGCGAGGAATTCAGAATGGGGGAAGTAAGATGACAGGGAAATTGATGAAGTACGAGTTTCGTTCGGTGTTCAAGCAGATCGGGGTGATTTGGGCGGCACTGCCGGCTATGGCGATTTTGGCGAGCTTTACGGGCTGGATTTACGCGAGGTCGGCGCTGGCGCAGGAAAACGATCAGCTCCTTGGGGCGCTGCTGTCAAGAATACCGATGTTCCTGTATGTGGGACTTTTTATCGCCCTGGTGGTTGCGACACTGTTTGTCGTTGTGATGCGGTTCTACAAAGGGCTGCTCAAAGAAGAGGGGTATCTGATGCATACGCTGCCGGTCAAGGAATGGCAGCTGATCGCGTCGAAGGGCGTGACCGCAACGGTGACGGTACTGATCAGCATGGTGCTGGCGGCGGTGTCCATCGTTCTGCTGAATCTGGTCGGCAACCTATCCGGCATTCTGTATTTCTTGCAGGCTACCGGAGAGACTGTGCAGAGATATCCGGAAAGTCTGTTGTACTGCCTGGAAGCCCTTCTCGTGGTACTTGCCGGCATCATGACAGAAGTTTATAAAATTTACACGTCGCTTTCTATCGGGCAGCTCATGGCGAAGCATCGGATGATTTGGAGTGTCGCGGCGTACATCGGCATCGGGGTCGTGCTTACCCTGCTTGGGTCGATGCTGCTGACCGCGTTCGGGCATCCGATTATGCTGATTTCAGACCGGATCTTTACCGATTTTTCCTACCGGCAGATCGTCCAGACCGTTTTGGGCACAGCGTTTGTGTACTTCGCGGTGCAGATCGCGATCTTCCATGTGGTCAGCGAACGGATTCTCAGCCTGAAGCTGAATCTGGAGTAGGTGTACGGAAAGAAGCGCAGGCCGCTTTGCGGTGTGAGAGGCTGCACGCGGCCTGCGAACCATGTAAGCAGGCGTCCGCTTCTCAGCGCAGGGGCTATGCAGATAAGCAGCAGGTCCGCAGGCAGCGCATACGAAGTTAGCCATGCACATGCGGCCGACTTGTGCTTGTGACCGCAGTGCGAATCGCCGCAAAAACAGGCAGGACTGCGGTGCTCGTCAGGGCCGCGGCGGCATCGCGGCGCTAGCGTTCGTGGCTGCAGTGCGGGTCGTGGGCAGCGTGGCAATGTGCGCAGCTGCAGCCGGCACCATGCATCTTGTGCTCGATGTGGATGAAAGCGATGTCGATGATATCGACGACATGCTGGTCGTCCAGCGAATAGAACATATTTTTACCATCTCGGCGGCTTTTGACCAGACCTTCGCTTTTTAAGAGACGAAGCTGGTGGGAGACCGCCGATTTTGTCATTTCGACCTCGGCAGCGATGTCGTTGACGCAAAGCTCGCCGCCGGCGATGGTACATAGGATTTTCATACGGGTTTCATCGCCGACCACGCGGAAAAATTCGGCGGCCTTGCTGATGAGTTCTTTGGAAATGTGCGACATAATTGTTCCTCTTTGTTAGCATGGATGACATTGGCATTGCTGCGTGGACGTGGTTTTGGCGCGCAGTATGCATGGTAAGGAATGGTGTGTGAGCGCGTAGGTTTCACTCGTTGATGCTGCCTGCGCATGGTCTTGCGAGGCAGCATATAGCGATGCGAAGCAGGGAAGCTGCTGCGCGTGCCGCGAAGCCTCACGCATCCCGCGCTGCAGCGTAAAGCTGCGCATTACAGCGCGGAAGCCCTGGCTGCCATATTAAGAAAGGTGGCAGTGCAGACAGCCAGCTTCTTGCCGGTGGTTTTGGAGGTCAGTACGGCCTCCGCGTGCACGAGGATCTGTCCGGCGGCAATGATCCTGCCTTCCGCGCGGATGGTATCGCCGGGCTGACCGGGGCGCAGGAAGTGCACCTGCAGGTCGACCGTCGGCGCCCAGCCGCCGACAAAAGCGGCGACAGTGATTCCAGCGGCATGGTCGAGCATGGTGGACAAAATTCCGCCATGCAGGATGCCGACTCGGTTCATTTCCCAGTCTTTGACGTCATACTCGATCACAACGCTCTGCGCGTCCATGTCATAGCTGAGATAGCGCGGCGCCATCATGCCGTTGACGATATGCGGGTTGCTGCGGTTTTCTTCTTCCAACAGGCGGAAGGTCGCTTCAACCTCCGCCCGGTCAGTACATAAAACGGAATGGCTCATAAAAGTTAGAAATCCTTTCATTTCTATTATGTAGGAAATATCGACAAAAGAACCTTACAGAGTGCCTGCGATACATGGCAGGCATGTGTGCAAAGGAATCGCAGGTTCCGTTTTGCACGCTTTTGTCCCTTTGGCTGATATCGGATGCGGCATGCAGGCACAGACAAGGCACGCGGGCGCTGCTTGCGTGTTGTACGCCCTTTCGCATTTACGTGATACGCGTGAGCTGCGCGTTTGAAGTTCGATGCATGCTGCATGAGGTCTGCAAAGGCTCTACGCCTTCACAAATTTTCCGCGTTCGTAGTAACGCTGCATTTCCTCCTTCGGCACCATGCTGCCGCCGGTCGCCCAGAGGATGTGTACGGCGTTTGCCATACTGTCTGTCAAGTCCTTGACCGCAAGATAATCTGACGCCTGCTGCACAAGCGCAGGACCCGGAAACGACGCGCAGGAGGAGGGCTCGATATACAGATTTTCACTGTCTGCCAGTGCAGTAAGGTACGGATATAGTTTGGCGTCATCCACCGTATAGCAGCCGTCGAGCAGGGTTTCCATGATGCTGCCGACCAGACCGGAGGCTCTGCCGACTGCGAGCCCGTCGGCATCGGTGATGCCGTCCACACCGATATCCGCGCAGCTGATTTGGTTATGTAGACCGGTGATCAAACCGAGTGTCATGCAAGGCGCATGGGTTGGCTCCGCAAAAAAGACATGGACATACGGACCGAAGACTTCCTTAAGCCCGAAAGTCACGCCGCCCGGCGCGCCGCCGACACCACAAGGAATGTAGACGAAGACCGGATGTGCCGCGTCCGGATGGATGCCAGCCTTTTCAAATTGACCGATCAGGCGCTTGACGCTGACCGCGTAGCCGAGAAACAGATCCGCGGAGTTTTCATCATCGACAAAGTGACAGCGCGGGTCATCCGCTGCTTCGCGGCGTCCCTGCGCGACCGCGACCTGATAGTCGCTTGGGTATTCGATTACCGTTGCGCCTTTGCTGCGCAGGAGGTCTTTTTTCCACTGACGTGCGTCCGCGGACATGTGCACAGTGACTTGAAAACCGAGTTTCGCGCTGATGATGCCGATCGAAAGTCCGAGGTTGCCGGTGGAACCGACCGCGACAGAGTACTGCGAGAAAAGGTCACGGAAGCGCTCTTCGGTGAGGATTGCGTAATTATCATCTAAATGCAGCATACCCTTTTCGAGCGCAATTTTTTCGGCAAATTTGAGGACCTCATAGATGCCGCCGCGCGCCTTGATCGAGCCGGAGACCGGCAGATCGCTGTCGCGCTTGAGGAAAAGCCGACCGCCAAACTTATCGGTCATTTTGACAAGGCGTTCCTTCATGCGCGGAATTTCGGTCAGTTCGGATTCAATGATGCCGCCGGATTTGGAGGTTTCCGGAAAAGCGGCCGCGATATACGGCGCGAAGCGTTCCAATCTTGCCTCAGCGTCCTCGATGTCCGCCATCGTGAACGGTAGCTTCGCAGGCTGATCGCTCCGCGGATTGATCCAGAAAATTTCCTTGCAGTCCGCCATATCGCGGATGACAGGCTTTTCTTTGATGAGTTGATTGATATCCATGAGATGATCTCCTTTCTGTTGCGCTGCGGTGTATGCGCTTTAAGTGTGCGTACACGAGACAGGGCGGTGAAGTTTTAAATGCCGTTTGGGCAGTTCAGAAGCGGTCGCTATAGTTGAGCAGCTCACGCAGATGCCCACCCTTGGCCTTCAGCTTTTTTTTAGGATGCGCGGGAGCGATGCCTGCCGCGTCCGCTGCCGGATTCGCATCTGTTTTGCCTGCCGCGCCCGCTGCCGGATTCGCATCTGCTGTGCCTGCCGCGCCCGCTGCCAGATTCGCGTCTGTTGTGCCTGCCGCGCCCGCTGCCGGATTCGCGTCTGTTGTGCCTGCCGCGCCCGCTGCCGGATTCGCGTCTGTTGTGCCTGC
>Ga0129310_1001738_pt1 | contig 18070 bp, 14 predicted proteins | sample Go1ome_2_FD_94433 | JGI IMG/M metagenome (GOLD analysis project Ga0129310, IMG submission 94433) | Western lowland gorrila individual fecal microbial communities from Wisconsin, USA - Go1022A metagenome | ecosystem: Host-associated > Mammals > Digestive system > Large intestine > Fecal | place...
AGGAAACTGTGAGAAAGAATCCAATATGGGTTCTAAGGGAATATCCCATGGGATCTTAGCTCAGCTGGGAGAGCATCTGCCTTACAAGCAGAGGGTCATAGGTTCGAGCCCTATAGGTCCCACGAATCAATTTTATATTGATTATGCCGGCGTGGCGGAACTGGCAGACGCACAGGACTTAAAATCCTGCGGGACTAACCTCCCGTACCGGTTCGATTCCGGTCGCCGGCAGTAACTTGAAGTGCTCTAAACCCTTATAAAAAGTAGGTTTAGAGCATCTTTTTTGGTGGATATGTTTGTACTCCGCGAGTTATAGAGCTATAGGGACTTATAGGACAAAACGTGTTGATAAAAACCGTCTTCAACCCTTGAAAATAAAGGGATGGAGGCGGTTTAATCTTTCTTGAGCATGTGTTCGCTCGTATTTATGTCACTATGAGCATGCCATGCAAGAGCATGGATTGCATCAACACGTTTGGTCTATACCCTTATTTAAACATCAGTTTCTGCTGATATAACAGGTGTTGGAGAGACTTCAATTGCCGGATCCGGTGCTGCATGCTCTTCGAGCCAGGTGACCCAGATTGGTACATATTTTGCCTGCAGATGTACTCCGTCAAAGGTATAGGTTTCAATCAGGTAACCATTTTCGTCACAAATTGCAGGATTTGCATCTAACCAATAGATGTGCTGGTTGTCCGCAAGTGTTTTTAATAATTCATTTCGCTCGTGAATCGTATCATTATTAATATAAGTGCCTTCATTGTGCTTTGATTGCGAGATATTCAGTATTGCCTGAAGGTATATGAGCGCATCTGGCTGTAATTCCTGAATTGTCTGAAGAACTTCACTGTAGGAAGCAACAAAGGATTCTGTAGTACCTGTTCCAAGTTCATTAACGCCAAGCATTAAGTAGATCTTCTGGAATTGATGCGATGTCAGATAATTTCTTACTGTCGTTTTCTCACCGGTAGAAGCTGTCATTTGCTTATCCAGTACTGTGTAAATCGTCAGACCGGTATCGGCCAAAAATGTTGTATTATTTAATCCGGAATATAGTTGAAGACTTCTGGTTCTTGAATCGCCGATAAATACGGCATCATCAAAATAGGAGGAATCAACAGTATGGTAGTTTACAAGCGGAAGACCATCGGGACCAAGCGGTATGGCCGTTGGTGCAGGAGGTAGTGTTGGTGTGGCAATGGGTACAACAGAAGGTGTTGTAGCTGCATCCGGATTGATTTCCGGATTGTCCGGGGCACTTTCATCCGACACTGCAGGTGTAAGCATTTCTGTAGGAAACTGGGTGGAAGGCTGCATATCCGGACCGGTATGCGGAGATGGATTTCCAAATACATCCCAGGGATGTATGCCATCATGAATGCCTTCGAAAACAACTGCAAGCAACGGTGTTGTTTTGGAATCATTATCCTCAATATATGATTGGTATAAATTGTCTTTGCCAATAAAACCGCATAGGGTGAAGAAGATGCAGGAGAGTAGCAGAAGACAGAAAAACGGTATTTTTTTTATATGTTTCATAAGAATCACCTTGTAACTTAAAATCGAAAATATAGGAAAGGATTGTTACTGCTGATGACAAGATAATAAATACTGAGCCAAAAGATGCCAAGCAGCAAAAGTAATGTAATAATATTATTTTTAAAACGCTGGTACAATTTTGCCGGCAGAGGTGTTGAGAATACAATGCACAGCAGAAATACAGGACCAAACATTTTAATTGCGTCAATATAGTCAGCAGAATAGATACTGCCGGCAGAGGATCCGTTTAAAAATGGAAACAGTCTTGTAAAGTAAATCAGCAGGTCATGTCCGTTTGTGATTGCAAATACAATCCAGGTGAGCGGAATCAGAAAAATAATGTACAAATGTCCCAGAAATGGAACTTTCCGGAATACTTTGCCAAGGAAGAATTTTTCCAGAGAAATCAATACAAAGAAAATAAGTCCCCATATGATAAAGTTCCAACTTGCACCGTGCCATAGTCCTGTTAAAAACCATACGACAAATAGGTTTCGTACTGTTTTCAATTTCCCGCAACGGTTGCCGGCAAGAGGAATGTAGATATAATCGCGAAACCATGCACCGAGTGTAATATGCCAGCGACGCCAAAAATCGGATACAGAAGTAGCAATGTAGGGATAACGGAAGTTCTCCGGGATGTTGAAACCGAGCATTTTCCCAAGACCGATTGCCATCAATGAATATCCGAAAAAATCAAAAAAGATCTGGAAAGAATAGGCAAAAGCACCAAGCCATGCAAGTGGAGTGGAGATGCAGTCAAACCCGGTTACCTGAATATTATTCCATAAAAGGAATATACGGTTAGCGAGTAATACTTTAGAACCCAGACCAATTACAAAGGTTTTTAATCCGTCTTCAAACTCAGCAAGAGAATAGGTACGGTCTTGCAATTGCTTTGCCATATCGGAAAATACGATGATGGGACCGGCAATCAGCTGTGGAAACATACATAAGTAAACACCGAGATTAAGCATCGAATGTTCGGGTTTTTGCTTCTTCTTATAGATGTCAATAATGTAGGAAGCTATTTGGAACGTATAAAAGCTGATGCCTAACGGAAGTGACAGACCTGTTTCTTTCAGGATAACAGGCTGAAAACCGAAGGTATGTCCGGCAAAATTTAAGAGCATATTCAGATTGCCGATAAAAAAGTCCGCATATTTAAACAGAAACAGCATCCCGAAATCATATAACATTGCAATAATAAAAAAGAAACGGTGTTTGTGTGAATTACGTGGATGTCTGGCAATTGCAAACCCCAAACGGTAATTAATCAAAATAGATAGCAGGATCAGAACCAGATAGACAGGTTCGCCCCAGGCATAGAAGATCAGACTGCCTGCAAAGAGAACGGCATTTCTGAGACGTTTCGGGGCAATATAATATACAATTAAAAATAATATGAAAAAACGAAATATAAATTCAAGACTGGAGAAAACCATAATGCCTCCGTATATATAATTGGGTACAGCCCAAGTGATAGTTGTATGTTTATGTCAATTTTTGTAGATTATTCTATCGAATCTATTCTATGAAAATTTGTAACATAAAGCAATAGACAAATCGCAATTAAGGTGTTACAATAGCATTCCAACTGAAATAAGCGCTGAATCAGTGGATCTTATGCGGTGTTCTGCCGTATGGTCATTCAGACCGCGCAAAAGGTACTCACAACCGATTGCGGATAATCACAGAAAACAACCTATTAACGAGTAGTGCTTCCGTTCATTTTATGCATGCAAAAAAGCGGGCAGTACATCATGAGACGAAAGAACGACGTTGTCCTTTTGTGATAAGTCGTTCGGAAATGAGGACAACATGAAAAAGAAAAAAAGGTTATTTACAGGGGCAGTATGTCTGCTTCTCGAAGTGTTACTCTTCTTTGGGGAGAGCAATGTATATGCCGCACAGGATGGCGGAACAGTTTCTTTTTACCACACACATTCCGGAGATGATCAGAATGGCGGAGGGTGTTATGGAAGACTGGTTACCAATACCAGAGAGTGTGGCTCCTATCAGTTATCCATCTGGGATAATGGAAACGGAAGTTATAATTATCTCTGTACACAGTGTGGGAATCAGTGGTGCTATCAATATAAGCTTGTGGGGGAGCATTGCCGCAATACAATTACGGAAAAACACTATGAAAGAAATTGTGGTATGGACAATACGCTTCTTGCAACCCTTTCCTGTACAAAATCACAGAGTGGATGGACAAAAGAATTGGATCTGACAGCATCCTGCCAGATCTGCCATGACAGTTTTTCACTGCTTTCCGATCCTTATGTCTGGAATGGCAGTGCATCTGCTTCCACAACATATCATGCCACGCAAAATGGGAATTATACATTAGGAATTCGTGCACAGGGAAATACCAATCTGGCACAAAGCATCAGCATTACAGTTGACAATATTGACAATCAGGAGCCGGTGATTACGCAGTTTGCATTGGCATCGCTGGACTGGTGTCAAAAGGCAGAACTTATCGTAAGTGCCAAGGATCATGCATCGGGACTTGCAGCACAGGCATATTCATATGATGGCGGAGCGTCCTGGACAGAACAAAACAGCTTATCTGTAGAACAAAATGGAAATTATTCTGTAATCGTACGTGATGCCGTGGGCAATCAAAGCAGTGCCAGGGCGGAGGTCAATTGTATCGACAGAACAAAGCCCAATATTGAAGTGACCACATCACCGGCTGTGGACCAGTGGTATGATGGAGAACTTACTGTGTCAGTCCATGCATCGGATTGGGAATCGGGTCTTTCTGAATGTCCTTATTCATTTGACGGAGGAAACAGCTTTTTAGTTGGGAACAGTTATAAAATAACCTCCGATTGTGATATACAGATTGTGGTAAAGGACAGAGCAGGAAATTGCAGTACAGCGACAATAGCTGCCAGGAAAAAAACAAGCGCTCCCAAACCAGCGGAAAGTGCTCCAAAACCAACGGAAAGTGTGGCAAAACCGGCGGAAAACGGTACGAAACCAACGGAAAGTAATCCGAAATCCGCGGAGAGTACAAAGAAGCCGGATGCATCTTCCGGGAACAATACAATACAGGGATCACAGAAGCCGGATGAAAAAGAAAACAGAGGGAAAGATGCGGTAAAGCCGGCAACACCAACGGTTCCAACCCATAATAAACAAAAAGAAGCAACGGTGGACGACGGTATGACTCCAAATACCATGTCATCTTCTGGAAATGATGAGGATATGGAATATGTGGCAGAGCCGATGCCACAGCATTATCCGGATATATTCTGGCAGGGAACGCCTGTGAAAAACAGGGAAAATTTAAAAGGAGGATCCGGAGAAAATAAAAATGAGCCGGAAGAGGATCTGATAGAAGAAAAAGTAGTACTGAATGAACTGCTTGGCAATGAAGAAAATCGGGAGGTACATACCATAAGACAGGAAGAAGATATTACTTTGCAAAGAGAGATCTGTATTGCTGCCATGGTTATGGCGATTCTGGTTATTTTATGCATACTGATAGGAAGAAAGGCGGTTGTGATCAGGGCAGATGGATTAGACGGAAAAATAGATTTTATCGGGATTACTTTTCTTGAAAAGGACAAAAAGGATAACAGAGAAGCAGTCATCATAACAGATTCCATGCTAAGGAGGGCAAAAACGAATGAATTTCACCTGTTCTTTCCGTTTATGAGGGGAAAAAGTCAGGAAAATAAAAAGATTGTAGTATCCTGTCACGGAGTCAGCAGGGAGGTACCGGGAGTAAAAACAATTCATATCCGTTTGCGGGGAGAATGAGGATTGCATAAAAACTGAAAATTTGTTACTATTCAAAGTGATGTAGAATACCCAGATGAAAAGAGGAAAACACATGAGTTGGGAAGATCATGTACGGAAGGTAATCCCGTATGTTCCGGGTGAACAGCCTAAGAAAAAAGATATTATCAAACTGAATACCAATGAGTGCCCATATCCACCGGCACCGGGAGTTAAAAAATTACTGGAGCAATATGATGTGGAAGCACTGCGGCGCTATCCGGATCCGCAGGCATCGGTACTGACAGATTGCCTGGCAGAGTATTATCATCTGGATCCTGATCAGGTATTTGTGGGAGTTGGATCTGATGATGTGCTGGCAATGGCATTTTTAACATTTTTCAATTCGGACCGGCCGATTCTGTTTCCGGATATTACGTATTCATTTTATGATGTATGGGCAGATTTGTTTCGGATACCGTATGAGTGCCAGCCACTGACTGAGGACTATAGAATTTGTCCGGAAGATTATAAGAAACCTAATGGAGGAATCATTTTCCCAAATCCGAATGCACCGACCGGCGTGGAGGAAGATCTGTCCATGATTGAAGATGTGATTGCAGCCAATCAGGATGTTGTATGTATTATTGATGAAGCATATGTGGACTTTGGCGGTAAGAGCTGTCTGGAACTGATCAATCGGTATGAAAATCTTTTGGTAGTGCAGACTTTTAGTAAATCAAGGGCAATGGCAGGACTTCGTGTTGGATATGCCATGGGTTCTAAAAAACTGATAAAATATCTTCAGGATGTAAAGTTTTCCTTCAACTCTTATACGATGAACAGTCTGACACTTGCCGTAGGTGCAGAAGCAGTACGGGATGATGCATATTTCAGGGAAATAACAGGCAGAATTATTCGGACGAGAGAGAGGAGCAAGAACGAACTTGCAGAACTTGGATTCACATTTGAGGATTCAAAAAGCAATTTCATTTTTGCAAGTCATAAAACGATACCGGCAAAAGAATTATTTGAAGCATTAAAAGCACAGGATATTTATGTACGGTACTGGAATAAGCCGAGAATCAGTAATCACCTTCGCATTTCCATAGGTACGGATGAGGAAATGGATGCATTATTTGTATTTTTGCGAAAATATATCAAGGAGCGAGAGGAAAAATAAATTATGGAAAGCATTGCAGTATGGTTTACAAATACGCTGGGACAGTATGTGTCGGAAGAAATCGTAATCTTTATTATATCCATGATCCCGATTTTGGAATTACGTGGAGGGCTGATTGCGGCAAAACTATTAAATGTATCCTTATTAAAAGCAATACCTATCTGTATTATCGGGAACATTATTCCGATTCCCTTTATCCTTCTTTTTATCAGACAGATTTTAAAGTGGCTCGGAAAGACAAAGCTGTTTCATGGTATGGTACAGTGGCTTGAAAATAAAGCCATGAGTAAGAGCGACAGGATCAGACAATGGGAATTCTGGGGGCTTGCACTTTTTGTAGGCATTCCTTTGCCCGGAACAGGTGCATGGACGGGATCATTGATTGCAGCATTATTAGAGATTGATATAAAGAAGGCCGTGGTGGCAGAGCTGGTTGGCATTGCCATGGCAACTGTGATCATGTCCATTGTTTCTTATGGTCTGCTTGGCATTCTGATTGGTTGATGGCACATATTCGAAAGGATGGCATGGGATGGAAGCATATACCGATTTCGCAAGTGTATATGATGTTTTTATGGATGAGACACCATACGAAGAGTGGTTTGCTTTTTTAAAAAAGAGACTGTGTGAAGATGGCATAGAGGATGGTCTGTTGCTGGAACTGGGGTGTGGAACAGGAACATTGACACAGCTTTTTGAAGATGCCGGATATGATATGATAGGTGTGGACAATTCTATTGAAATGCTGGAGGAAGCAAATCGAAAAAAGTATGCTGAAAACAGAGAGATATTATATCTGCTTCAGGATATGCAGGAGTTTGAATTGTATGGTACGGTGCGTGCAGTACTGAGTGTCTGCGACAGCCTGAATTATCTGACTGATCCTGAAGATCTGGTGTATTGCTTCCGGTTAGTTAATAATTATCTGGATCCGAAGGGACTGTTTATGTTTGATTTTAACACAGTTCATAAGTATCGGGATGTGATCGGAGATGCAGTGATTGCAGAGAACAGAGAAAATTGCAGCTTTATCTGGGAAAACGGATATGATGAGGAGAGCCGGATCAATGAATATGATCTGACTTTGTTCATAAGAGAACAGAGCAGCAGCTTGTATCATAAGTATGTGGAAACCCATTATCAGCGCGGATACGAACTGGACGAGATCAAAGCATATCTGAAGGAAGCCGGACTGGTGTTTGTTGCAGCATATGATGATTATACAAAGGAACCGGCACATAAGGACAGTGAACGTATTGTAGTAATAGCACGGGAGAACGGAAAATGAGTGATTATATAGTAAGAGCAACAGCGGCAAATGCCCAGATCAGAGCATTTGCCGCAACAACGAGAGAAATGGTGGAGACAGCAAGACAGATTCATGACAGTAGTCCGGTGATTACAGCAGCACTTGGTCGTCTGATGACTGCAGGCGCCATGATGGGCAGCATGCTAAAAGGGGAAACGGATGTACTTACCTTACAGGTGCGTGGCGACGGACCTGTCGAAGGACTCACGGTAACAGCGGATTCCCACGCAAATGTAAAAGGATATGCAGTGAATCCGCAGGTGATCCTTCCGGCAAATTCTGTAGGAAAGCTGGATGTTGGTGGTGCTGTCGGGAAAGGAGTTCTGCGTGTAATCAAGGATATGGGATTAAAAGAACCCTATGTCGGACAGACAGCACTGCAGACCGGTGAAATTGCGGAAGATCTGACATATTATTTTGCAGCCTCGGAACAGGTGCCAAGCACAGTAGGACTCGGTGTTCTTATGAACAAAAATAATACAGTAAAACAGGCAGGCGGGTTTATTGTTCAGCTTATGCCGTTTGCAGAAGATGAAGTAATAGAGAAGCTGGAGCAGAATCTGCAGGAAATCTCATCTGTGACGGGAATGCTGGAGGCGGGAGACAGTCCGGAGGATATCCTGAATCGATTGTTAAAAGGATTAGAACCGGAAATCCTGGATACCATACCGACAGCATATCATTGTGATTGCCACAGGGAACGAGTGGCCAGGGCAATTATCAGCATAGGAAAAAAGGATATCGGTGAAATGATCGAGGAGGGAAAGCCGATAGAGGTAACCTGTCAGTTTTGTGGCAAGGCGTATAATTTCGATGTAGAGGAACTTAAGGAAATGCTTAGCCGGGCAAAAGGATAGTCCGGAAAGAGGAAAATAGAAATGAAACACGGATTTATCAAGGTTGCGGCTATAACACCAAAGATCAGAGTGGCAGATCCTATTTATAATTCGGAAGCAGTATGTACAGAAATTGATCATGCAGTGGAGCATGGTGCAAAGATTATTGTGTTTCCTGAGTTATGCCTGACCGGGTATACCTGTCAGGATCTTTTTCTGGAAGACACATTGCTTTTGGCTGCACAGGATGCGCTGCGCCATATTTTGAAGTATACAGAGAATATGGATGCACTGATATTTGTCGGAATGCCTTTTTTAAAAGAGCAGAAGCTATATAATGTGGCTGCTGTATTACAGAAGGGAAAGCTGTTGGGAATTGTACCAAAGACCTGTTTACCCAATTATGCTGAGTTCTATGAACTCAGGCATTTTGAAAATCAGGTACAGGACAAGCAATGTCAGTTTGACGGGAAGGAGATTCCGTTTGGAACAAAGCTGCTGTTTACCTGTGAGAATCTGCAGGGGCTGACGGTAGCAGCAGAGATCTGTGAGGATGGCTGGACTGCAGATACACCGGGAACACGCCATGCTATGGCAGGGGCTGATGTACTTGTCAACCTGTCGGCATCCAATGAAACAGTGGGTAAGAGCGAGTACCGCAGGATGCTGGTACAGGCGACGAGTGCGAGGTTGTTATGCGGATATATCTATGCATCTGCCGGATCCGGAGAATCGACTCAGGATCTGGTGTTCAGCGGACATAATCTGATCAGTGAAAACGGAACACTGTTGGCAGAGAGCGAATGCTTTACGGAGGGTGCAATCTATGGGGATCTGGATATTCACAGACTCTGTATGGAACGAAGAAGAATGAATACATTTGTGCAGGCGGACTGCAGTGTGTATACAAAGATTCCGTTCCGGATGGAGATGGAGCATACAAAGTTAGAGAGACGATTTAATCCGATGCCCTTTGTACCGCAGGATTTGCATGCGAGAAAGGTGCGATGTGAGGAAATTATGTCTCTGCAGGTACATGGACTGAAGAAGCGTTATGAACATACAGGCTGCAAAAGTGCGGTAATCGGGATTTCGGGTGGACTGGATTCGACATTGGCGCTTCTTGTTACGGTCAAAGCATTTGATATACTTGGATTGCCGAGAACACAGATCACGACAGTAACAATGCCATGCTTTGGAACAACGGACAGAACCTATCAGAATGCCTGTGGACTTGCAGAGGTACTTGGAACGACACTTCGGGAAGTAAGGATAGCAGAGGCTGTTAACATCCATTTCAGGGATATCGGGCATGATTCAGAAAAAAGGGATGTTACTTATGAGAATTCACAGGCAAGAGAGCGTACGCAGGTGTTAATGGATATTGCGAATCAGACAGCGGGGCTTGTGATCGGAACCGGCGATATGTCGGAACTTGCGCTCGGATGGGCAACCTATAATGGGGATCATATGTCAATGTATGGCGTTAACGCAGGGGTACCAAAGACCCTGGTTCGATATTTGATCCGGAATTATGCGGATAACTGTGAGCAGGAAGAACTGCAGCTGATTCTGAAGGACATTCTGGATACACCGGTCAGTCCCGAGCTTCTGCCACCGAAAGATGGAAAAATAGCACAGGTAACGGAGGATCTGGTGGGACCTTATGAATTGCATGACTATTTCATGTACTATATGCTGCGAATGCATTATGAACCCGAGAAAATATACAGGATTGCCAGACGCTCTTTTTACGGAAAATATACGGATCAGGAGATACTGAAATGGCTGAAGACCTTCTACAGACGCTTTTTTGCCCAGCAGTTTAAACGCTCCTGTCTGCCGGACGGTCCCAAGATTGGAAGTGTTGCACTTTCGCCCAGAGGAGATTTGCGAATGCCGTCGGATGCATGTGCAAATGTATGGCTGGCGCAATTGGAGGAATTGTAGGAACGTCCGTTTCGCAGATAAATGGAGGCAGAAAATGTTAGTCCGGTGAAATGCCGGAGTCCATCTGCATCAGAGAAGCTTTTTGCAGGGAAGTCTTGATCGCATCCAATAATAACAGACTGGTATATTTGGAATCACTGTTATAGGTAATGTTTTCCAGAGACTGGGTCTCACAGATCTGCGAAACCAGATTCTCGAATGCGGGTTCCATCAGGGGATAGAGTGTGGTAATGGATTCATCAAGATTTACGAGACGTATGGAATGAATATTTGATTCATCCACATAGACTTCGATATCCATGGTGCTTTCACCCAGCTGTACACTGGTGGTATAGATTCCGGGGCGATAGACTGCGTCGGAAGGTGTTTTGTTGGATTTATCTGATCTGCCCGGCAAAAACATGAACAGCATGAGGAAGATGAACAAAATACCTAACAGAATGAAAATAGCAGTATAGATGACCTCTTTTTGATGGAGTACAACGATCTTTGTCTTAGAATTCATGGCAGCATCTCCGTATGATTTTATTACTACAGTGTATTCAGGTCATGATCAGAATAGACGCTAAGGACTTGACAATATTTTCAATTCATGCGATTATATTACAGAACAAAGGCGTTCTTATGGTGGATAAGAGCGCCTTTTTTTGATTTTTGGATATTTTCAAAAGTCAAAGCAGAAGGGAAGAATAAGGAAAGATACGAAACGAAAGGGATGGTGGAGTATGAACAGGTATACGAAGGATGATATTTTAAAAATGGTGGAAGAAGAGGATGTGGAATTTATCCGTTTGCAATTTACGGATATTTTTGGAAATCTGAAAAATATTGCGATCACATCCAGCCAGTTAGAGAAAGCATTGAATAATCAGTGCATGTTTGATGGATCTTCTATTGAGGGATTTGCAAGAATCGAAGAATCCGATATGTATCTGTATCCGGATCTGTCCACATTTGCTATTTTCCCGTGGAGACCGCAGCAGGGAAAGGTGGCACGTCTGATTTGTGATATATACCGTCCCAATGGCGAGCCGTTTGAAGGGGATCCCCGTTATGTTTTAAAAAAGGCCATAGAAAAAACAAAAGCAATGGGATATGAATTTGACGTCGGACCCGAATGCGAATTCTTTTTGTTTGATACGGATGACGATGGGCAGCCCACAACGGAAACATTGGAAAAAGCAGGATATTTTGATCTCGGACCGATTGATTTTGGTGAGAATGCAAGAAGAGATATGGTATTGACACTTGAGGAGATGGGATTTGTAATCGAAGCATCCCATCATGAAGTTGCGCCTGCACAGCATGAGATCGATTTCAGATATGATGAAGTTATGAAAATGGCAGATAATATTATGACGTTTAAGCTGGCAGTCAAGACGATCGCAAAGCGTCATGGAAAGCACGCAACCTTTATGCCAAAGCCGAAGCATGGGGTAGCCGGATCCGGCATGCATATCAACATGTCATTATCAAAGAACGGGAAGAACATTTTTGTTGACGAAAAAAATGCGATGGGACTGAGCAGGGAGGCATATTATTTCATAGGTGGAATTATGAAGCATATGAAGGGTATCACTGCAATTGCGAATCCGATTGTCAATTCTTATAAGCGTCTGGTTCCCGGATATGAGGCACCGGTCTATATTGCATGGAGCAGTAAAAACAGAAGCCCGCTAATCCGTGTGCCGGCAACCAGAGGAGAAGGAACGAGGATAGAGCTTCGAAGCCCGGATCCGACAGCGAATCCCTATCTGCTGTTAGCAGTATGTCTTTGTGCAGGACTTGAAGGAATTAAGAAGCAGATCGAGCCGCCCAAGAGTGTGGACTGCAATGTCTTTGAATTGAGTGAGGCACAGAAGAAAAAAATGCATATAGAGGCGATTCCGGAGACATTGGCGGATGCGGTGGAATGTCTGGAAAAGGATAAATTCCTGCTGGAAGTACTTGGAGATCATATTTCTGAAAAATATATTGAAGCAAAGAAGAAAGAATGGAAAGATTATAGTTTGCAGGTAACACGTTGGGAAGTAGAACAATATCTGAATCAGATCTGAGGATCCCTGTTTCAAGGTTCGGTTTCAAATGAGATTATGTAAACCAAACAAACGGGAGGGATGTATGTGATCAATATTATTGTTGTATTTCCTAAGATACAGGATGCCAACAGTATCAAGAGCATCCTGCTTCGGAGCGGCTATACAAGTGTGTTTGCCTGCAACAGCGGTGCAAAGGCAATTACATTATGTGATGACTGTGGAGACGGAATCGTCATCAGTGGATATAAGCTGGTTGATATGCTGTATTCTGACATACGTGATTGTATGCCGCCCGGATTTGAGATGCTGCTTATGGCATCGGAGAGTGCATTGTCAGCTGAGAGAGGATCGGATCTTGTCTGTCTGTCCATGCCGATGAAAGTGCATCATTTGCTCGAAACTCTGGAAATGATGGAACAAAATATGTTCCGCAGGCGCAGAAGAAAAAAAGAAGGACCTGCGCAGCGAAGCGATGAGCAGAAGGCTTTAATTGTAGAAGCGAAGAAGTTATTGATGGAACGAAATCATATGACGGAGGATGAGGCACACCGGTATCTGCAGAAGTGCAGTATGGACAGTGGTACCAATATGGTGGAAACCGCAGAAATGGTCTTATCCGTAATGCGGGTATAAGATGGTTTCAAAAAATGAGGAAATGGTATGAGGTATTTTTGTTCTGATACAGAAAAGCCAATTACATATTCGGCATGCGGGCAGCTTGTCAGCAAGGACGGGTTCCTGCATCATAGAAGGTGTTTTGATTGTAATGTTCTGATTGTAGTGACGGAGGGAACCCTGTACATGACAGCGGGGAACAAGTCTTACGAAGTAGGACCGGATCAGTATCTGTTTTTGCGTGCGGGTGAGGAGCATTATGGTTATAAGCCTACAAAGGGAAAATTATCTTATCTGTGGATGCATATGAAAACGGAAAAGTTATTTGCACCTATAACGGGATATGAAGCAGGACATACCTATCTTTTCCCGGAGAGCGGAAGAATCTCCTCCTCTAAAAGGGTAACGGTTTTATTCAGACAGCTGCTGGATATGGCAATGGAAGATCATTTATATAATAAAGCGATGCTTGATTACAGTGTGAGCCTGGTACTTATGGAACTGACACAGGAAACGGCGGAACAGAATGCACGCAGTGAAAACCGGATTCCACCGGTCATTTTTTCAGTGGCAGAATGGATCAGAACGAATTATTATAAACAGATCAGTGTACTCAGGCTGGCGAATGAATTCGGTTATCAGGCAGATTATTTGTCCGTGCTCTTTAAAAAGCATATGGGCAGTACATTGGTTCAATATGTGAATAAAGTCCGTATGGAAAATGCAAAAAAACTGTTGGCGGATTATGGATTGCCAATCAAAGAAACCGCATATGTGTGTGGATTTCCGGATGAAAAATATTTTATGAAGGTATTTAAGAAGACGGAAGGCCTCACACCGACACAATATAAGAATGCATATTATAAGAAGCTGATCAACTCCTGATGGAGAGATCAGCTTCTTTTTAAAAATAAGAGGATATATGTTTTTGTATCGTGATTAACGCTTTTTCTGTGTAAAATAAATGGTATACTGCTCATCCGTGACATCATACAACGGGATGAAGGTAACATTTTCCGGCTGGTTGATTGTTCGGTAAAGACTCTGCTGCCATGGGAATACGTTGTAAGTATGCTCGTATCTCGGGCTAAGAACATTTTCTGCATCAACGGCAGAAGCATCCATATAGAGTCCGCGGTCTGCATCACAAAGACCTGCAAGAACGATAGGACCTTCCATAACAGCAGCGATCTGCGGCATATCGGGAAGTGATGCAAACTGAAGTGCAGGCGGAAGATAAATGGTAAGCTCATCGTTTCCCCATGTTCTGTCAAGCTCCAGATAACCGTTATTTATGGAAAGTGTCTGCTGTGCCTCACCGTTGACTGTTACAGTCGGTGATCCCTTCAGCCAACATGGCATGCGAAGAGCCAGTGTAAAACGGCTGTTTGCATGAATATGGAATTTTAATAACCAACGGGACATCTGACTGTCATCTTTTTCATCAAAGAAAGCCTGTGCATTGTAATATTTCATGTCTACATGCTGTGTAATCTCAACAGTATCCCCATCTTTTTCAAAATGTGCGGTAGACGGAATATACTGGCTGACAACCAGACGGTTAGCAGCATCATCCAGATAATAGCAAAGGGACGGATAGATCGTCTGGGATTGTACCATGGTTCCGTGACAGCACCAGAAGTCTCTTGTGCGGCTGCCCCATTTTTTTCTGGAACCTGCACGCATAGGAAGAAAATAAGTGGGCATTCCTGTTTCCTTGTTCTGCTGCGCGAGGAAACCATTATAGAGGTTACGCTCGATATAGTCAGCATAAACCGTATCACCGGTAAAACGGTAGAGATAATCGGCAAGGCGTACCATGTTATAAACCGTACAGAACTCCTGGTTGCGTTCACCGATGAATTGTCCCTGCATATGGGGTGGTACCCAGTATTCACCGGCACCCTGTCCGCCCGTACAGTATTCGCCCCTGTCGGACACGGCATTTTTCCAGAACAGTTCAACGAGTGTGCGCCACTTAATATCACCGGTGAGTTCATACATTTTGGCAGCGCCCTGTGCCCAGGGAATACTTGCATTTGCATGGCAGTTTGTCAGTGCATCCTTTCCTTCGGAAAGTTTGGTAAACATGGAAGGGTGGCTGTACCTGTCTGCCAGTGTCTGATATTTGTCCGATCCGGTCAATTCATAGAGTGTTGCCCACACTTCCAGCATACCGCCCTCTTCGCCGCTGTATACAGCATGGGGATTTACAGATTCCATTTTCTTGGTCCAGGTCAGATACCAGTCTGCAGCATGATCAAGAATGGTCAGCGCTTTTTCGATTCTGGCATACTGATAGGCATGCATCAGTCCAAGAAGTGTTTTATGCATTACATACTGGGGGGACCATACATATTCATCGCGTTCAAGCTTATCGAAAAATTTTTCCGGAATGGAGCCAATCCACTGTCCACCGTTTAATTCCTGACATTTTGCTAGTTCATCCACGATATGGGTGAGTTTTGCCTTTAGTTCAATATCATCATCCGTTGCAACAAGCATGGCAGCGGCAGACATCCAGTGACCGAGAAAATGTCCGCGCAGCTGACAGGTGGGGGCATCCCAGCCCCAGTGCAGCAGAGCAGTAGCGGGATCTTCCAACACCTGCAGACCGGGCATTACGATTCCTGCTTCCAGGTAGAAGTTCTGCAACAATCCCTGTGTATTTAATTCCATTAAATAATTTCTGTTTACAGTCGCGCGCTCCCTGAATAGACTGGGTTCAAGGTGTACTTTTCCAACTTTAAGTTGATGTAACATATTGAATTCCTCCTTTGGAATTTATCAAGTGCTTTTTATGAGAACAGTATAGTACTGCAGTATGCCGATGTCAGTGGACAGAGCTGGTGAAAAGGTGTAAAAATCCTTGATATTGACTTGAATAAAATGAAAGAAGATGATATATAGAAACAATAAAACAAATGATGAAGGAAATAAATTGTCATAAATTGATGTCGCAAAATCGTGAAAAAGCTTGCAAAGAGTGGCAGAAGTGATATAATGAGTGCGTTTTGTTTATAAAAATTTTAGAATTATGAGGGATAGTTATGAAAGAATTTACACCAAAGCTGTTTGATGTATTAAAACATTATTCCGGACAACAGTTTGTGAAGGATGTGGTTTCCGGTATTATTGTAGCTATTATTGCATTACCGCTTTCCATCGCACTTGCACTGGCATCCGGTGTATCACCGGAGCAGGGTATCTATACCGCTATTTTTGCCGGATTTGTGATCTCATTTCTGGGTGGAAGCCGTGTACAGATTGCAGGACCCACAGCTGCATTTGCAACAATTGTCGCGGGAATTGTTGCAAAGAACGGTATGCAGGGACTGGTAGTTGCCACGATTATGGCGGGAATCCTGTTAATCTTAATGGGAATCTGTAAATTCGGAAATCTGATCCGTTTTATTCCTTATACAATTACAACCGGATTCACGATCGGAATTGCAGTAACGATTTTTGTTGGACAGATCAAAGATTTTCTGGGTCTGACATTTCAGAATTCTCCCATTGATGCAATCGGAAAATTGAAAGAGTGTATTGCATGTATTGATACTTTTAACTGGCAGGCACTGGTTGTCGGCATGATATGTATGCTGATTTTAATTCTGTGGCCCAAGGTTACGGAGAAAATTCCGCCTTCTCTGATCGCGGTAATCGTATCCATTATTATGGTAAAAGCACTGAAGATGGATGTGAAGACAATCGGTGATCTCTATACAATATCTAATAAACTTCCGGGAATCAGCGTGCCGCATCTGGATGCACAGATGATCAGGGATCTTCTGCCGGACGCATTTACCATTGCGATTCTTGCGGGAATAGAGTCTCTTCTGTCCTGTGTGGTTTCCGACGGTATGATCGGAAGCAGGCATAAACCCAATATGGAGCTGATTGCACAGGGAGCCGGAAATATTGTATCAGGACTGTTTGGTGGAATACCGGCAACAGGTGCAATTGCAAGAACCGCAGCTAATGTCAAGAGCGGCGGACGTACCCCCGTGGCGGGAATGGTGCATTCTGTCACCCTGCTGATCATATTGGTCGTATTAATGCCGTATGCAGCATGGATCCCCATGCCGGCAATTGCGGCAATTCTGTTTATGGTTGCATATAATATGAGTGGCTGGCGGGAATTCGTACATTTGATCAAGACTTCTCCCAAGAGTGATATTCTGGTATTGGTAACCACCTTTGTACTTACAGTATGGTTTGATCTTGTTGTAGCAATCGAAGTCGGACTGGTTATGGCAGCACTTCTTTTCTTAAAGAGAATGTCGGATGTGACTGAAATCAAGAGCTGGGAATATCTTGGCGAGGAGATTGACGAGGAAAATGATCCGGATAAGATCAGCCTCCGAAAAGTACCGAAGCACACTCTGGTATATGAGATCAACGGGCCAATGTTTTTCGCGGCAGCGGATAAATTCATGCAGATCTCCACGGATCCGGGCATCAAGGTCGTGATCCTCCGTATGAGAAGCGTTCCGGCAATGGATATTACAGCACTTCATTCATTGGAAAAAATCATGGCGACATGCAAAAAGAGAGGAATTATGCTCTTAATGTCCCATGTGCAGGATCAGCCCATGGCAATGATGAAAAAGGCGGGATTTGACCGTGTTGTGGGAGAGGATAATTTCTGTGCCCATATCGATGATGCAATCGCAAGAGCGGAGACGCTGGATGTGTAATGGGACAGGTCAGGCAGACTCTTAAATTTCTATTTCGAAAATGTCAAAATGAAATTAGACATTTTTTCGTATAAATAACGTTTTCTACACTTTTTCTGCACTTTGCACAAAAACTGATTATGCAATAATACGGATAATTGTGCATGTTGTATATTTCC
>Ga0129310_1001745_pt1 | contig 17993 bp, 15 predicted proteins | sample Go1ome_2_FD_94433 | JGI IMG/M metagenome (GOLD analysis project Ga0129310, IMG submission 94433) | Western lowland gorrila individual fecal microbial communities from Wisconsin, USA - Go1022A metagenome | ecosystem: Host-associated > Mammals > Digestive system > Large intestine > Fecal | place...
CGGCTGGATGTTCTTGATCTCCACGCGGGTCACCTTGATGCCCCACTGATCGGTTGCTTCATCCAGAATGGCCTGCATCTTTCCGTTGATGGTCTCACGGCTGGTCAGCGTCTGGTCGAGCTCCATGTCACCGATGATATTGCGGAGCGTCATCGCAGAAAGATTCTGAAGACCCGCAATCGGATTCTCCACACCGTAGTTATAAAGACTCGGATCAAACACCTTCATGAAAACAACGGAATCGATCTGCATGGTGACGTTATCCTTCGTGATCACCGGCTGCGAAGGAAAATCCAGAACCTATTCCTTCAGGCTGATGTTTTTTACAATGCGCTCCAAAAACGGAACCTTTACATGAAGTCCTGCATGCCAGGATGTCTTATAACGACCAAGGTGTTCAATAACAAACACATATGTAGCAGTCTGATACCCGGTATGTCTGCTACTGGTGAGCATGGATACAAAAGAGACCTTAATATTGACATGTTTATTTTCTTTTAAAAAACAGGAAGAACCGGTGCGGTGGAAGATCGAAGAACAGGATCATCAGCACTTGCACAAGGAATACTATAAATACCCACTCTTCTCCTTTCTGACCACAGATCACACCTCCGCTTATGTAAGGAATGCTGTGTCTTTTTTTTTGAGTTCAAAACTGCTTTTGGGTTATTGCGAATTTAGCATACGCAGTTCATCAATCTGCATTTTATGTGCAGTTAACATCCGGCTGCAGGCATCATATTGAGCTTTTACAGAATCCATTACCGTCTCAACTGCATCTCTTCGTATTGCCATGTCCTCTGCTTCTCTTTTATGCTCCTTGTCTCTTTTGGCAATTCTGGCTTCTGCCTGAAGCTGGCTGTAAATGCCGGATAAATATGTTCTGGCATTTGCGAGCTCTCCAAGCAATATGCCAATGCTGTTCAAATCTTCCGGAGACTCCATTCGTGTAGGAACCTGTCTCATGTACTCCAAAATCAAAGCTTCTGTGAGTTTCATGGGGTCCATGACACGGATTTTCTGATACATAGGAAATTGTGTCGCGGATGCATACATCCTGCTGATATTTGTGTACTTTTTTCTGTCCCTCTTTTCCATAGATGACATTTCAATACCTCCTGAAAAAAGAAATCCTCCCGTGTTTCTCATAAGTATATTATACCATATCTTGTACAGTGTTTCCATTAGAAAAAAGAAGACCGCCCTGCAAAAGCAGAGCGGATTACAAATTTTTCAATCGTAGACGAAGCTTCCGTACTTTACATAATGCACGATTGCCATGATCACCATTAAAATCGGAAAAATAATTGGAATAGCAACAAAAACGCCTATCCAAAACGGACGCATGACATTTGTATAATAATGGGTATCCAGAGTCGTATACTGTACAAAAAAGAACATAAGCCAGTGTATCAATCCGGTTATGAAGAAGCATGTGAACGGATGCATTGCCCAGAGAATGGTATGCCAGGAAATCACCGTACTGGCTGCAAACAGGCATATCATGACAAACCATCCTTTTTGGCGTGGGCCAATAGGCTTTCTGGCTTTTTCCTGACATGTATCAGTTGTCCACTGCCGGCTATCTGCTGCACCGGGTGCAAATGATTTTCTTGTTTGCTGTTCTTTTGTATCGTTTGTACTTGCCATTATGTTCTCCCTCAGCACCATAGCTCCAGTAATCTAAGATATTTCTTTCTGCTTCTTAGAGGATTTTAGCACAATTTTGGTTGCACAATTTACCCCAATTTTTCTGGAGCTAAATATTCACAAAATCATATTGCAGGAAGCTGCCGCATACTTGCGTGCAGATCCGTTAGGACCGGATCACTGTCATAACAACATCTTTAATCAAAAAGAGCGCAGATAACACCATGATGAAAACATAAAAGCTCCAGTTTGCAACAGCAACGGCTTTGTCAGAGAGTGGCTTATGGAAACATGCCGGAATATTGAGTGCGATCTGTCCCCCGTCTAAGGCGGGAATCGGAAGGATATTTCCAACAAACAAGAACGCGTTCAGGGAAAAACAGATTTTGAATAGATAGATCATACTATCTACGACTGTTTTTTGCTGCACCAAAGTGTTTTCCAATACTTTTCCGGATTCTGCCAGCGTTGGTGCCGCAGGTGAGAGTGCCTGTTTAAACGAGGCGAAAAAATCCGGAATGATATAAAGAACATTTTTTGCCCATGACATGATGTTTGCAAGAATATCCATCTGCCCAGTCAGAAGACGAAATGCTAAAAAGCACACAAGAGAAAGAAACAGATTAACGACAGGCCCTGCAAAGAAGATGGCGATTCTCTTTTGCGGAGAGAGTGCAAGAAGTCTTTATCATTTAACACGCAGCTTCCACCAAATGGAAGAATGCGGAGATTCCAACTGGTCTTTCCGATTCTCTTCCCGGTAATCTTTGGCCCCATGCCTATATTGAATTCCTCTGCGATAACGCCGAGTTTTCTTGCTGCAAGGAAGTGCCCAAACTCGTGCAAAATGACTGCAATGACAATCAGAATAAAGAATATCAGAAGACCCATGCAAAAAAACACAGTGCACCGCTCTACACTGTGTTTCAAAAATAGCATTGTTTTGAGCGTAACCAAATGGTCACGGTTTTCCTTTCTTCTTCGCTGCCTTCAACGTGATGCAAACCATTTCGATAATCATGCGGATGACAGCATCTCCATTCGCATAGGTATCGTTGTCTGTGCCGGAAATAAGAGATGGCAGTTGGTGTTCCTCTTCATATATCAGACACCTGTTTGCTATAGCTTCATGATACTTGTTATAAAGAATGTCTAATTCCTTATCTGTCAGCTCTTCTTTTTCTTCCATCGAAAGAATGCCGACAAAGTCCATCATGATAGAAGCAACATCGCTGGTTCTCTTCTCTTCCGATACCTTGGGATACAGATCCACAATGTCGTAGATTTTGTACAAAGCGCCGTTTGTGCACGTTACGGTATCTACTGAAAGATCCTGAATGGTAACTGTTTCTACAGATGGCTGTCCCTTTTTCATCACCCTGACAACGGCACTATCCCCAGGAACATAGATGGAAGAAAGACGACCGAAATCAATGTTTCCGTTTTCTACTGCATATTCATAGAGCTTTCCGTCCCGAATCAGCTTATTATGCGTTTTTGCGGCAAGGTTCTTTTCAAGCGACATGTTGTAGTCAGATACTGCAGATTGAACAAAACCAAGGATCGTGTTATAAAGCTCCTTCACATCCTTTTCACCAAGATTCTGAAACCGAATTCCAAGACTGCTGTCAGAAGCAGTGTCATCCTCAGACGCACCAACATACACGGCATATCGATGCTCCTGGACAGGAACAGCGGCAAGCAGCTCCTCTTCTGACGGCTCATGATCAAAGGTTCCTGCATCAAATCCCGGGTCTCCTGTGTCTTCGTAGTCAATGTGTGCACGGTCATCTGGGGAATAGGAATCCGCACCGGTTGGCCTTGTTCCATTAATCAGAGCATTCCATTCAAGAGAATACGGATTTCCGTAGGTTGCCTTTCCGTAGGAATCGTTGGACACAATCACTCCGTTATAGGAATAGAGCTGCAGCGAACGGATTGCGTAGTACAGAGCACTTCTGCTTGTCTCAACTTCTACCGTTTTACTGCCGGAAGAAGTGGATACTTTGGTTTCCTCATGCTCTTCCCCGTTCTCATCGGTCCATTTATCCAGATATTCAGAGCGAACCGTATAAGAAATGTTGTAAGACGGCGTAAAATCATCCGAAATACTCCGCTCTGAGTATGCATAGGAACCGTACCAGTCATCTGCCACAATGCCATTTGTCAAAGACTTTCCGCTTGGAATCCCTTCGCCAACATCATAAGTGGCGTCCGTATGATACGTAAGGACGTAAGGAATGTTTCGCCCGGACATGTGCCAGCCCGCATAATCTCCGTCCACCTTGGAGTCTGATTCCTGCTGATTTAAGATATCCTGTTTCTTTGGTGTTTTAATGCTCAGCTTCTTGCGAAAATGTTCATACCGAATATCGTCCGCTCCGCTTCCTGCCCAGTTATATGCCTTTGCGAGTGCTTCGATAGACCGGAAATCATAGATTTTCCCGTGATATTGCATTTCTCCATTGGTGACATTAATGTATCCACTTGGAGTTTTCTTTCCGCCTGTCATGGTAAAGGTCCGCATGATGGCACTGGCATAAATCGTCCCATCACCATTTACGAAGGAGTTATACCAGTTCCCGCTTGGATCCACTTTATTCATTGCAGACTGAAGGTTTGCGGCATCCATGTAATAGACTGTTGTGACTATTCCATCTGAGTTGTTGATTGGCTCTTTGCTCCCGGTAAATCCCATGGACGCATACGCTCCGCTCTCATTGATGGAACCATCCGCATTTGCCTGGTGAAACGTATAGCCTACCGTCTCATAGCCAATTCCGGATGTTCTTTTGGTATCTCTGGACTCAAAGCATAGGTTTCCGTCCTTATCAAAGTACAGATCCTTGGAAGCTGCATAAGTCGGCATCTTCGATGCTTTCAATGCAGAAAAGATCGTAACAACAGCAAGGAGCACGGCTGCTACTGCAGCAAAAATACGTTTCCATGGCAAACTCTTTTTGAAATGCGCTCGCTTCTCCTGCACAATATTCAACGTTGCCTCCTCCTAATAATTCTTCAAAAACACAAACAGCTTTATGCTTCGTATTTGAAATACGTTTGTTCTATCGGATAATATAGGTATATTATACCTTATTAGGGAATAAAAATTGCTTTCTGGATTTGCTGTTAAGCAAGACTTGAGTGTGTTTTCTGGTCACCTTGCTATAATTGGAATGTAGCAGGAAGAATTGGCAAAACAGGTTTTTGTATCTGTGCAGGCGGTCAGCCAATGGGAAAACGGACGAACAATGCCGGATGTAAATAATTATCCGCGGATCGCAGATGCTCTGCAAATTTCCATTTCAGAACTGTTTGAAGATCTCGAGCATAAGCCAAACTGGATAATTCGTGATCAGATGTTCTCCGATTCCCATATGTACACAAGACTCAAAACGATTGCACAAATGGAACATCTGGAACAAACCTACCATGCTCTCTCGTACGCACAGAAAATGCACGAAGGCGTTCTGCGAAAACCGAACAAGTTCAACCGGAACGCAAAGGTTCCGTATATTTTTCATCCCCTCATGATGACCTGCCATGCCCATGCGATCGGAATCCATGATGATAAGGTTCTTGCAGTATGTATGCTGCACGATGTATGCGAAGACTGTGGCGTTCTACCGGAAGAACTTCCGTTTCCGGAAGAAATACAGCACACGGTAGCACTCCTGACGAAAGAAAAAGGACAGGAAACGAAGGAATATTATAAGGGGATTGCATCGGATCCTACAGCATCCATCGTAAAAGCACTGGATCGCTGCAACAATGTATCGACGATGGCCGCCTCGTTTTCGAGAGAAAAGCTAATCGCTTATGTTGATGAGACGGAAGAATATGTGTACCCGCTGCTCAATCACATCAAAGAACACGATCTGGAATATAACGATCAGGTTTTTGTTATTAAGTATCACTTAATGAGTCTTATTGAGACGATCAAGGCAATGATTATCGATTGATTTTTATTGCAAAAAAGTCGGCACATCGGAGGTCACTCCCCGGTGTGCCGACTTTTTATACAATCGGACGATCGATCATCTATCGCCTGTCTTTAATAATAATATCCTCCCAACGCAGCACTCGCGCCGGCTCCTGCCACAGACACAAGCAGAATCACGAGCAGAATGAGGACAATAATGGTAAAGCAGAAATAGGATCTGGCAAAATTCTTTACGTTCTGATTTTTACCATTGATGCTCATCACGATCAAAACGATAAAACCAACGATCGGTATGGAGAACAAAATTTCATAGCCAAAATATCCCCACATCGAAATCGGCTTATATTCATCTGGCAAAATAACCGTATCCGACCGAAACTGCACCTGTGGATGAGGTCTGGCTCCGTTCTGAGCTCCGGTTGTCTGCCAGTTTTGCTGCGCTTGAGGCTTCAATGGAGTTCCACACTCCGGGCAGAAAGCCTTGTCATCAGATACTTCAGTTCCACACTTAGGACAAAACATAAAATACCTCCTCATAAACAAGCAGCCATCCGGCACTATTGTCGTTTATGACCACTCCGTTTTCTCAATCAATCCGAAATCTTCTCCTCTGTTTCAGTCTCTGCAGAACCATCTACTGTCTCAGTAGAATTTTCGGTTTCGGCAGAACAGGAATCTCCGTTTTCTGTAGGTTTCTGCTCTCCGAAATCAATCTTCGTTCCGCATTTTACGCAGAACTTTGCACCAGACTCAATCACTTCTCCACAGTTCGGACAATGCTTCTCAGTATCGCCCATCTGCGGCTCGTCACCACGCACCTGTGGCTCTACAGGTGTTGCTGCAGCCACCGGCGTCTGTTCCATCGGAGCCTCTGCAGAAGTTTCCTTTGCCTCAGCAGAATTTCCAGTTTCCGTAAGATTCTGTTCTTCAGCTTCAATCTTCGTTCCACATTTTACGCAGAACTTTGTACCTGGTTCAATCACTTCTCCGCAGTTCGGGCAACGCTGCTTGTCGTCCCCCATCGGCAGCTTATCATCGCCAACCTGCGGTTCTGTATCGTACACCTGCGGCTCTGTCGGCACTGCTGTAGCCACCGGCGTCTGTTCCATCGGAGCTCCGCAGAAGCTGCAAAACTTTGTGCCTGCCGGAACGCTCTTTCCACAGGAAGGACAAGTAACTTTATTGGCGATTTCCTGTTTGCTTTCCTTCTTTTCCTGAATTTGCTGCAAAAGTCCATCGACTTGCCGCATTGTCTCTTCGTATTCTACAGGCGTATCGGAAGGGTGTCTGGAAGCGTTATACATTGCTCGTCCCAGTTCCTCATAACATGCGTTTACGGCCTTCTCCAGGTTTTTGATTTCATTTTCGATCTTCATCTGATCCGTGAAGTCCTTCGTCTGACTTGCAACCTGATTAAAGCCCTGATTCACCTTTGCGCTAAGCTGATCAAAAAACGACATTGTCTATTCCTCCTTATTCTTGTTCTGAGCTTGTGCTCTTGCCTGTTTTCCAGCCAAAATAATCCAGAAATTCCTGGTTATGGTACTCGAAAATATTATTCAGATCCAAATAATCATCTTTGTCAATGGCAGAAAACGGTGCATATCCATTTGATCTCAGGTATTCTGTATCCAACGTAAGTACAAGGTTTCCGGAAGCATCCAAAACCTGTCCGTTGGATGCACCTTCCTGAGAAGGATACACCATCTCGTAAGTTTCCGTTAGTGTTCCGTCATCATAAAGATATTCCGTATAACCGCCGTCATGATCCTCCACCAGAACGGGGATCTTAGCATACTCTTCGAAATCAGCAAGAATATTGCTGTTTGCGGTAATAATATCATTCTTTGCACGAAGGCCTCCGAACGTGCCAAGCTTTTTTAATTCTCCATCCTGGATCGTATACGCATCCCACGCTGTGCTTCTCCATACTTCCGCCCCGGATGAATTTGCATACGGGCGAACATCTTCTTCATTTGTTACAAAGAGTTCCAGTGTGCCATTTTTATCCAGGTCATACAGACGATAGAAAATTCTCTTTCCATCCCCTTCTGTCCCTTCCGGAATCTCTGCCATCAGGTCCTTGTATGGCTGGTATGGATCTGTTTCTACGGCTTCTTCCTGGATGGGCTCCGGTGTTTTCTGATGTTTGATAACCGCGGCTGCACCGCCTCCTGCCACAGCGGCGGCTGTTACGCCTGCCGCAACCTTGATTGTCACCGACTTTGCGCCTGCCCTTGCCGCAGATTTTGCCGCACTTCCTGCAGCTGTTTTAACTGCGCTTTCTGCCGTTTTTGCAGCGGCACTACTTGCGGCGTTTGATGCCGCAGCAGAAGCTGCATGCCTTCCTGCTTCCGCACTTGCAAAGGCGGCATAGGAAGCGCGTACCATTTCTCCGGTTGCGGTAAGACCACTTGCTTCCACCTCTGTCTTGAAAAGGCTTGCAATAAAGGGAACCATTGCAACTGGAACAAGTTTCAATCCGTATGCATTCGCGTAGTTACAGATTCGTCTATTCAAAGTCCTTCGTCCGCGCGACAGATAGGACTTTACTGTATTTTCCGGAACTCCAAGCTCTTCTGCGATCGTCCGAATTGAGGCTTCGTCATAATAAAAACGGAGCATGGTGATGCGTTGCCCCTCTGGAAGTTCGTAGATTGTCTCGGACAGGAGCTTTTGCAGCTCTTTTTGGGCAGCAACTTCTTCCGGCATACGCAGAACTTCTGTGTCCGCGGGCTCTGTGTTTTCCTTTTCTTCTCCTTCCGGATTTGGCGCGTCAAGACTAAAGGACTTCCCCTGCTGCTTTACAAGGGACAGATATTCCCGGTAGCAGATCGTTTTGAGCCATGGGACAAATTTCGCACCATCGTCCAGCTGATCCATTTTCTCAAAGCAGACAATGTATCCGCTTTGCATCGCTTCTTCCGTGAGCTGCTCGTTATGCCCAAGAGAAAGCAGGTATCTGCGGACGGGATCATAAGACGCTTCATAAATTCTTTGAAAAATATCAGGATCTTTTGTCTTCCGGTACTGCCGGATAGCTTCCGCAAAATCAAAATCTGTTTGCGTAGAAGTCTGCATGAAAACCTCCTGAGAAGAAAACCACGTTCTTTGCTTACATAATTATACATTGCAGGACAAGAAAAACCACATTTTTTCACGCAGAGAACGAACAAACGCAAGGATCGTTTTTGCACACATACCCCCAAAAAATAGTTTATAATAATCGTAGTTTTGTGCTTGATCCGATACGCGGAGGTGTTTGTGATGTACTGTATTCGATGCGGAAAGTTAGCTGCTGATGGAACTTTATTTTGCGCCAATTGCGGAGCAAAATTAATGGTTCCTCCTTCAAAGACAGACTCTTCAGTAAAAGCAGAAGATTCCTCAACCATAAAAGAAGATTCTTCGACCAAAGCAGAGAATTCTTCAGTCAAAGCAAGAACCTCTTATATTAATTGCCATAGTTTTATGGTTCCTGTGTGTCTTCTGGATGAAGTCAAGGTCAGACTTCAGGACATGAAAAAAGAGTTTCTGGACATTTTATGGTTTCACAACAAGCTCCATGACCACGAAATTGGCGTCTTGGCCCGGGCGGAAGACGGACAAATCGGAAGTATCATATTTAATGTCACAGGCTGCAACAAGCGTCCTAAACGCTATGCACTTGGAGAATGTCTGGAAGACAACATTCCGAAGTCCATCGAAGAAAAGTCGCAAGAAGAATTTGCAGAGCAAAAAGAATCCCCGCAGATTCCTTCTGCCGCAGCTACGCAGACAACTACCTCTGCGTCATTTCTTCAAGAAAAACATGATACATCCACCGCAAAGACAAATGAGCAGAAAAATGTGCAGCAGACTTCAGATGTCAAGTCAGAAGAAGCAAAGCATGGTGGCGAATTTTCAAAAGAAACGAACTTTGTTGCAACTCATAGCACGGTTTCTTCCGTTTCGAGCGAAGCCAAAATTTCCGAAGAAAAGACAAGCAATAATGACATTCAGAAACAGATAGAGCGCCCCATTCATAAGCCTGTAAATGGTGAAATGCTCTATGCAAAGTATCGCGGAATATCCAAAAAGAACCATAACCTGCTTTTTGAAACACCGGATGGCGATTTTATTTATGTGAATCCCAAATACGCCACCCAGGATTTTCATCTCATGAAAAAGAACGCATGGTTTTGGGTGGAACGTGGCAAAAAAATCGATCAGGATTCTGCCGGAGACTTTGGCAAATACATCGGGAAAATGTTGCCGGCTGATGGAAATGTAGGACAGGATGCATGGCGTTTTTGTCAGTTTCAAAAAGTAGGCGATATCATCATCTGCCCGATTTACAAAAAAACACCAGCCAGTGTCTTGGTCTCTCTTGGACCGAACTATTATGCTGTATTAAAACGTGAGAATTTTCCGCTCGGATTTGACTTCTCTTCCATAGAAGTGGGTACTGTCTATAAGTTCGAAATCACCGACATTCGAAAAGACGATAAGCATACAAAAGTTAGCTTGCGAATCATCAGTAAGCTCAGTGATTTTCATTACATTAAGATGTGGCGGAAAATTCCGGAAAACATCGAAGATTGCTTTGATATCAACTACGAGAGATATCTGGAATATCTCTTGCGGGATGAAGTCTTATTTTCCGCATTAAAGGAAAAACTAGGCGGTATTATCACGCCCTCTTTGCTGCGGCATTATATTGGAGAACAATACCGAAAGCAAAAACAGGACAATACGCTCGTAGTCCGTCAAAATGCAAGAGGAATCTCCATTGATATTGATCTCGATGTAAAGAATAAATATGGTGCACCGATCAAAGCGGGAATCAATCAAAAAGCTGACCGTATCAACGACTTTTATCTTGCGTTAATTGGCGCTGTAGATCCCGGATCTGATATGGAACGCTTTGTGTATATTGAGGATTGGGACAGTCTTACCAAGACACTTGCAGATATGGCTCTTCCGGAAGATTGGGATTACGGCGACAACAGTGGTCGTTCCAAGCGGCATATCCTTGCACAATATCTTCGCTTCAATTTCTATAAGGCGAGATTGGATCATGACCTGTACGAAGAGCATGGAGAAGCACTGTTTAATACCGGACTCGTCGATACATCGTACGACGATATTTTCTGTTACCTGAAGAAAAATACCAGCATCAATGATCCTTTGCACCGTAAATGGACCATTGGCTATTTCGCATGCCGTGGGAAAGGAACAAACGGAAAAGCATTGAATGCTCTTTTCCAGGATTTTCCGGAGCCGCCTCAGTACATTACGCCTGATCAGCTTGAAAACTTATTTTTTAATACTTCCCGTGAACTTGCATGTGATTACGATCACATCATCATTGATAATATGGACCGCCTTCCGATGACATTTATCAGTCATCGTTTGGCGTATGATCAGACTCTTCGGGATATGATTGCTCAAGGAAAGAGTAGGGCGGATATCGAGGATTATATCTGCGATTCCCCGGGACTTGTGAAAACGCTGGAGGATGGATTAAAGTCGGCTGTCGATATTGCAGTTAAGTTTTGCAAATGGAACTATAAGACAGCCATTCCTATCTATTACGCAAAGACAAATGCTATTAGCTTGCTTCTTCCGCTAAAGCTTACAGAAAACGCCGGCAATGCAGATATTGCACTTGTTGTTGAAAAACTCCCTAATGGAAATTACCAGGGACAGACGATTCTCACAATGGAAATGGCATATCTGGACGCACGCCAAATTTGCCGTCCAAACTCCGACTGGCTGACTCTGCAAAATGTTCAAAATGCAGAGCCTGCCGATGAAGAAATCAACGAAGCCGATGATTTCGAGGAGGAGTGAGACACAAGCGATGGGATCACCCCCGCTCACGCGGGGAATACTGCTCATTTGTTTTTTGCACAGCTATCTGCTCAGGATCACCCCCGCTTACGCGGGGAATACGCTAAATTTACTTTCTTTTGCAAATACTCCGGAAAATAATACTTCAAGTCTCCGTGATTCGTATAACCTTTCTCATCTTTCTCCACATAAATTCTCTTCTTCTCCAGATCCTGCAAAAGATACCGAATATGTTCCGGGTAGGTATGCTCTTTTGCGGAATAATGGATAGATACCTGCTGCGTATCTGCAAATTGGTCGTTTTGAATGATACGTGCAAGCCGGCGGTTTAATATTGAGATTCCGTCCGGACTTGCAGGTTCCCCAAGAATCTCTTCTACCGTGCCTGCGAGCCTTTCATCTCCGTTATCTCCCCACAAATAATCACCAAGCCGGTACTGCGGGGCGGCGACGATGATCTCAGCATTCGGAAAACGAAGCCCGAAGCTCAGTGCGGCATATCCGCCCTTGCTGGATCCTGCAAAAATGAGCCTTTTGGGTGAAAGTGAATGGATGTACTCTCTGACCATTTCGATCACGGCTTCTTCTACCGAGTATGTACCATTGCAGCCAAGGTAATAGTCTCCAAAGCCGTCCGGACCAAAATCATCTTTGATAAACAGGCAATTGACTTTGCAGGAGCGGAGCGTTGTCACATAGTTGTACCTCGCTCCCGCATCGTTGCATGCCTGAAATCCGATGACAAGAGTATCACTCTTTGCCGGAAAAAACATGTAGCGGAGGGTTTGCCCGTTTTCCGCGGTATATTCCTTCTCACAAATGCCGGACAGGACCATAGCACATGCCTTATTTTGAAGCCTTGCAAGGAAATGAGAGCCTGCCATGGATTAATTCCTCTTCTCGCGGATCTTTGCTTCAATCTCATTCATAAGGTCCGGATGCTCGGACAGATACATCTTTGCCGCTTCTCTTCCCTGTCCAATTCGCTCCGTACCATAGGAGTACCACGCACCGGACTTAGTGATAATGTCGTCCTCAGTGCCGAGATCCACGACTTCGCCTACATGGGAAATGCCGTTCCCAAATGTGACTTCAAACTCGGCCTGACGAAATGGCGGAGCAATCTTGTTTTTCACAACCTTGACCCGGACACGACTCGCAATCGGCTCTCCCTTTTCCTTCACGGTTTCGATCCGACGGATATCCAGACGAACCGACGCGTAGAACTTAAGTGCCCGTCCGCCCGTTGTCGTCTCCGGATTTCCAAACATGACGCCTACCTTTTCACGAAGCTGATTGATAAAGCTGACGGTGCACTGTGTCTGGCTGATCGCTGCAGTAAGCTTTCGAAGTGCCTGGCTCATAAGTCTTGACTGAAGCCCGACATGCGCATCACCCATATCTCCGTCAATCTCCGCCTTCGGGACAAGTGCTGCTACAGAATCGACGACGATGATATTGATTGCACCTGAGCGAATCATCGTCTCTGTAATCTCCATTGCCTGCTCACCGCAGTCCGGCTGAGAGATGTAGAGGTTATCAATATCTACGCTGATGTTCTTTGCATATACAGGGTCCAGCGCATGCTCAGCATCGATAAAACCAGCAATTCCGCCTGCCTTCTGCACCTCGGCAATCATATGAAGAGCCAGTGTTGTCTTACCTGCTGACTCCGGTCCATACACTTCAATCACTCTTCCCTTCGGCACGCCTCCCCCAAGAGCAAGATCGAGTCCAAGGGAACCGGAAGGGAATGTGTCTACCTGGAGCTGCTCAATATTATCTCCAAGTCTCATCACAGAACCCTTACCAAACTGCTTTTCAATCTGAAGCATTGCGGCATCCAAAGCCGCCTGCTTCTCACCCGTGACTGCTGTAATTTCTGTATTCCCCATGCAAAAATCTCCTTAATGTTTTTTCTTGATGATGACAAACACTCCAACAAGCGTAGCTACGCAGCCTGCGCCAATAATAAGTCCTACGCTCTGCTTCCTGCTTAAGCAGGTTTCATCCTGCTGCTTCACATCTTCCTTCTGATCCTCGTTTTTTATTTTTTCAAGATCGGCATTCACAAGACAGTAATTCCCGGTTTCGCCAATCTTAAATACAATCATTTTGTTCTCATCGCTTCTTCCTTCAGCAATCGTTTTTCCGCTTTCGTCCCGCAAATCAAAGTTAGCATTTGCGTATTTTGTCTGATAAGAAAACGTAACCGGAAATTCAAGCGTCTGATCTTGGTGGAAAGACAAGTAAGTCTCCACATCATCTGTTGGCACCGCTGTCATTTTGAGCTCCACATCGCTTGATACTTTTGAAGTCCTGTCGGTCTGAAAAGAATACTGGTACAGCACATTTTCCTTTGGACCCACAATCCGAATCTCAAAAGGAGTATTTTCTGCGCACAGTTCTGTCAGCTCTTTGCCGGTGAGCTTGATAGAATCAGAGGATGCATATACTTCAACGTAATCATCCTCCGTATCTTCTGTCTCTATATAAGAAAGCAGCGCCGTATGTGCCTCTTGTGTATAGCCTGTGTATGGTCCATGATTTGTTTGCTGCTCATTTGCCGGCTCTTCGTCAGATGTTTCGGCATCTGCAGTCCTTACAATATCCGGTACATGTGTATCAAAAGACTCGGACGTAATCTGGACATAACCAAACTCCAACATAAGTTCATCCGCATCAGATTGATTTTCTGCCAGAAAATATTCGCCGCTTCCCGGATCGTACATTGGGATTTCCTGAGCCATTTCTGCCAATGTGGCAGCTGCATGAACGTGCATCGCGGGCCCGATTGCGCAAAGACCAAGAACAGCGCTAAGCAAAATCGCATGCATTCTTTTCTGATTCAAAACTTCTCCTCCTGAAAAATAGAACGCCCCTGCGGAGAAAAATCCCCGCGGGGCACATCCGCTTACGCGGAGAATACACTAAAAATCCCTGAAATTGTCCTTACTTATTATATTGTGCGAGAATTGTGGGAAGCTGCGCATTAACCTGTGCCATAGCCTGATCAGAAGTGAACCCCTGACGAACAAGCTGTGCGTACAGCTCCTGTACTGCCTGCTCCGCCGTCTTTTTAGTGTTTCCGTTTTTGCCGAGTGTTTTCAAATCCTCAGAGACAATGTTTTTATAATTTCCCGGCTTTGCAGTAATCTTGCTAAGAATGCCTTGAACCCTCTGGAATGCCGCATTGGAGTCAAGCCCGGCCTGAAGATACATCGCATAAGCCTTTCCAACTGCCTGTTCCGCAGTAATCGCATTCTTTCCAACACGAATCGGGACATCCATATCGTGCTTTCCTGCTTTTACATCGGCTGCTGTCTTTACGACAACCGGGATATGCGTATCGAGCGACTCAGGAGTAACCTGCAGCCATCCATCCGTCAAGATACTCTCATCTGCAATATCCTGATTCTCTACAAGGAAAAATTCCTTTGTTTTTGGATTGTACATAGGAACTTCCTGTGCCATCTCGTCCATTGTTGCCGCTGCAAATGATGACGGTATAACAGAAACCAATGTCATTATCGACATGGATGCTGCGATGATCATCTTTGTAACGTGTTTTTTGATTTCGTGTGTTCTCATAATGTTCTCCCTTGCCGCACTGCGGACTTTTTGCTGCCGGCTCTTTCGGTTTCGGCTGACGCTCTACCCTGGAAAGAAAACTTTTCTTTCCTTCTACATCTATGAGGATATATGGAAAAGAAAAGTTGCACTTGTCTCTCAAAAAAAATAGAGAAGTTTAGCAGCACGGCATCGTGCTATGTGTATATTATACCATATCTTCTGTATGCATCGTATTCTTCGACTTTTTTTTGCAAAATTTTCTCGCAGGAAGCTGTTATATATTTGCGTGCAATGAATCAGCATTCAAGACAACACAAACATTTGTGCGGGCCAATTGGCCCGTATTTGCTTTATATTTCCCGTGTTTTGTGTTTTGCTCATTATATGGTATAATATACTTATAATACACCATATAGTTTGAGGATTTACATTTATGTCTAAGTTTGATGAAGCTCTCGATCTGTCCCTTTGCTGCAATGCACGGCAGATTACCGCTCTGAATAAAAAAGGAATCATGAACATTCAGGACCTTCACATGTTCGCTCCTTTGCGATACATTGACTGCACCACGGAAGTACTGATCTCTCCCGATGAAATCGGGACGCAGGTTACTGTTTACGCAAAACTGGAACGAATTGAGGAGCGTATTTCGAGTGCTCAGAATATTCCTTATCTGTACATGACGTTTTTCTCGGAAACATCCGGTATTCCGGTTGCTGTTTCCATTTTCCGCCAGACATACCTTTACAATTACTATGCGGTTGGTGTAGGGCATTATTTCATCATAGCCGGTAAGCTTCAATATGATTATTACCGTAACATCTATGCTATTACGCCGGAGCCGATTGAATACGATAGTCCCAGAGCCAAACGCATTGTTCCCGTATTCCATGCGGTGAAGGGATATGCAATCCGGAATATCGCATTCCCTACAAGCATGGATGCGGTTGCGCGTGCTCAAAAGCGATTCATTCTGGATGACCTGTATCGGTTTGCCTATCGCATGGAGCAAAATAAACTCCTTGCAGCGCATGATGGTATGAAGATCTCTTCTACCTCTGTTACAGACTCCGTCATTGAAAAGCTGCCATATACACTAACCAAAGGACATTCCGATGCTGTTCAACTGATGATAGATCGTTTCCGCGAAGGAGACAGATTCAAAGCACTTATTCAGGGCGATGTCGGATGTGGAAAAAGTATTGTTGCCTTTTTGGGAATGATTCTTGCTGCGGAAAACGGTTTCCAGGCTATTTTAATGGCTCCGACTAAAATCCTTGCAGAGCAGCATTATAAAAATCTGGCAAAGCTTCTGGATGGCACGGGAATCCGTTCTTACTTTGCTACCGGACAAAGGGTTTTGAAAAAGGATCTTGCGGACATTGGAGATGGCTCTATCCGTCTTATTGTTGGAACCTCCTCCGTTCTTTCCTCGCAGATTCAGTACCATAACCTTGGACTCCTTATTATTGACGAAGAGCACAGGTTTGGCGTAACTCAAAAACGCGCAATTGAAGAAAGAGTTCATACAGTTGACTCGATTTCCATGTCTGCTACGCCGATTCCGCGCACACTTGCTTTGTCGCTCTATGGCAATGACACCGAAATTATCTGCATCAAGGATAAGCCGGACGGAAGAAAACCGGTCAAGACATATAAAATCAGCAATCAAAGTGCCGTAATCGGTAACGTGAACGCGATTGTGAAAAATGGCGGGCAGGTATATATTGTCTGCCCTATGATTGAACCAGGTGAAGAAGGCTCTGTAGTCGAAGGTGTCTCCTCTACCAAAGACGTGTATCTCTTAATGCAGACACCATTGCTTGCAGTCGCTGAATGCTTTGCACGTCCTTGCGTACAAGGCTATCTACGTTAATTCCAAAGCTTTTGAGATCTGTGTTACTAATAAATGCCTTTGCAATATTTTGATTGTTTTTGTTCACATAAAAATCCACAGTATCACTCCTCATCCGCATGCGATGCGGTTTTATCAATAACAGTAATCAACGCATCGCTATCGCTTGCGCTTGGAATTGTCTTGTCTTCTTCAGTTGTGAAAACGGATGTTTGTGGTTCTGCTTCATTTAGTGCCTCTGTGGTTTCCGCCTTTCTCTCTTCTTCCGCAGAATCAGTCTCACTTTCAGAAGAAACATTTTGTTCAGTATCCATCAAGAAATCAGAACACACATACCTCCATTTTTGCAGTAAACGTCAAATCATGCGCCAGACAGAAGAAAAGAACCCGCCGCTGAAATATCAGCGGCGGCGGGGAGCCCGGCACAGCTCGGGCAGTTTATCCGACCACGGGAGCAGAGGGTCCAGTCTGCCAGAATCTATATTCTCATTCTCATCAGCAAGTTCCGGAAGTTCTGTGAGAAGGTGCTCAAAATACCGGTAGCAGTTCAGACCGTTCTGACGGGCTGTTTCGACAACCGAATACACAACCGCGCTCGCCTTTGCCCCGTTAACCGAATCGATCAGAACCCAGTTCTTTCTTCCTACGGTAAACGGGCGGATGGACCGTTCACTGGCGGAATTGTCAACCGGAACCAGCGGATCGGTCAGGAATACCCGCAGGTATTTTTCCTGGTGGATGCTGTAGTTCATTCCCTCGGCAGTTTTTCCTCTGGGGAGGGAACCTGTGTCCGAAAGTTTCTGTTTTATCCATGCAAAATACTCGTCGACGAGTGGTTCCACTGCTTTTTTTCGCTCTCTGAGCCTTTCTTCCGGTGACAGGTTCTTAAGCTTTCCCTCCATATCGAAAATGGCTCCAATCCTGGCCAGTGCCTGAAAAGCCAGAGACTTTCTGACTGCGTCGGGGCTGTTTTTTCCGATGGCTTTTACCGCATCCGCATACATTCTCCGGGCATGGACCTTATCTCAGATCTCGAATAAGGCTCATTATTCCAGAAGTATTGTTATTACAGATGAAATGATGAAATCCGCATAAATATGACGCTCCTCGAAAATCTTCTCGAATAACAATAGTCTC